>OIWQ01001414.1_pt1 | contig 28610 bp, 18 predicted proteins | sample 1587571 | NCBI WGS metagenome assembly OIWQ01 (sample SAMEA3888910, study PRJEB22519) | human gut metagenome | biome: human gut; feature: human-associated habitat; material: faeces | place: Denmark | collected 2010 | reverse complement strand
CATATTCAACTCGCGGGCAAGAGCATTGACATCAAAGTCCGGTTCTCCCATCCGCAGATCGACGATCTCCGCAATCCGGTTCAAAAGTTGTTGGTCCAGTGAAGTCGTAGCCAGCAACTGTACATCAAAGTCAACTTGCTTAGTCAACCGGGACTTCAACAACAAACGGTTCCGGATCAGATTATTGCAACGCATCAACAATACTTTTGCATGGAAAGGCTTGCTGATATAATCATCCGCTCCCTGTTGAAATCCTTCTATGTTATATTCGATAGAATCGAGAGCCGTCAACAAAACGACCGGAATATGGCACAATTCGATATTATTCTTGATTTTCATACACATCTCCATACCACTCATCAAGGGCATCATGACATCGCTGACAATCAAATCCGGTTTTTCCTCATTCGCCTTCCTCAATCCTTCCTCCCCATTTCCGGCTAATATAACCTGGTAGAAAGGAGAAAAAAGCGTATTTAAAATCTGTAACAGCTCTTCATTGTCTTCAACAATCAGAACTTTATAGGAGCCAGCCTTTAAACTAGGAAAAGTTTTATCCATTTCTTCATATTCTTCGGAAGAAATGGAATCTGGCAAAAAATTTCCTTTAATCATCGGTTCATCCGGGCTTTCCAGAAGAATCGCATTCTTATCATTTTCAAAATGGTTTTTTCCCTTCAACAGCGTGACCGTAAATATCGTCCCATAACCGACCTGGCTCTGTACGGCGATATCTCCATGATGAAGATAAATGATATTCTTGCTTAAAGCCAGTCCAAGCCCTGTACCAGGGTTGGCTCCCGCTACTTGCTTCCCGTTTTCGGCCTGATAGAAACGGTCAAAGATATGCGAGACGTCATCCGGCGAAAGTCCGATCCCTGTATCGATCACTTTTATACGGACCTCATTTCCATCCGAGGACACATGCAATTCTATCGCACCTCCCTGCTTCGTATATTTAAAAGCGTTTGACAAAAGATTGTAAAACACCTTCTGCAACTGATTGGAATCAAACCATAACAACAGATTCTCCTCTGCATGATGAAAATCAAATGTAATGGATTGCTGGGCCGCCAGTTCGCAATAGGAAAGATAAATATCTTTCAGAAATGGAATCAGGTTCTGTTCGCAAACATGCAACGAGACATAATTCTGCTCTAACTTCCGAAATTCCAACAGTTCGGAAATCATATTCCGCATCCGGTTGGCATTCTTGCTGATCTTAATAATCCGGTTATACAAGGTCGGAGGAAGGGATGAACTCTGAAAAAGCATATCTATCTGACTGATAATAAGCGTCAACGGCGTCCGAAACTCATGGCTGATATTGGTAAAGAAGCGCAGTTTCGCCTGGTTCAACTCCTCGTTACGCTCTTTCTCTTCCCGTTCCTTTTCAAGAGACAGCGTCAATTTACGCCGGGCATTTAGAATCCGTACCGTCAGATAAGTGATCGTAAAAGCAGTCAGGACATATAATGTCCACGCCCAACCCGTTTTATACCAGGGTTGGGCAATCTGGATATCCAGAGATATTTCACGATGGTTCATCAAGTGCCGGGACAGATTCTTTTCACGGACCAGCAATGTATATTTACCGGGGTCCAGGTTCGTATAATAAATACTGGAAGAAGAAGTGGAAACCCAATCATCGTCAAAACCGACTAATCGGTATTGATATTCATTATTTTTTTGGATATCGATATAATTGGTTGTGGCAAAATTTATAATCAGATTGTTTTGCTTGTAGTTCAACCGGATCGATTTACTGAAAGGAAAAGCCTCCTCCAGTATACCTCCCGAGACGGCTCCTGGATAGATTCTCTTATTATGAATATACAGCTCTGAAAAATATAAGGAATAATTCTTTTCCATCTTATCGAGATCTTCCCGGTAAAAAGAGGTCAGTCCGTCATTCCCTCCAACAAAGAGTTCATTATTCCGACACACCAGAATGCCGCAGCCATCCGCAATGGATGTGATTGGTAAGTTCGCCCCCAGCGTCGCAAACCGGGTATTCCCGCTGAAAGGATTCAGAAAAGTAACCCCTTTATCACTGGTCACCAGCAACTCTTCCGAATTGGTCTCTGCTACATTGTAACAATAATTGCTCAATAAATGTCCGCTTTCTTGCGAATAATGGATAAAAGAATCGGTCTGTTTGTCATACCGATACAGGCCACCTCCCAAAACCACGAAATAGATATTCCCCGCGCGGGTAGTCATGATCCGTTTAGGTTCGAACTGGATTCCATAGCGGGGTAAAGCATAATGTTTCTGATTATCCGGATGGGCCAGCTCCATCTTGTATAGAGAAGTCCCGATCAAAATCCATAGATTCTCTTCACTATCGATCGTAAAGCTTTGAGCATTTCTGCATATCCATTGGAACCGATCCGTATCAAGATCCATGACAAAAGTTCCGTTCATCGCGCTTACATACAGCTTATCGTTATGAATCATCGTATGGAAGATAATACCGTCCGGTTTTATGTCTCCCTCCCTGTAATCATTCAAGTAGTTATGAAAAATACCGGTCTTTATATCGTAGCGGGTAAGCCCTCCATGATGCGTGCCGATATACAGACGGTTCCGCTTTCCATCATACGCAATGCATTTCAGGTTATTCTGCAATACGGAATTACGGTGACCTGCAGTGAAATATTTAAAGGTTCGTGTTTTACGATCCATGAAGTTCAATCCTCCCCCTTCAGTACAAATCCAGATGTTTCCTTCTTTATCTTCCGCCAGATTCCCGACAAACGAATAATTCAGGCATTCCTTCCGCAAAGGGTTATCCGTATAATGAGCGAATATTTCCCTTTCCGCATTAAAATAGTTCACACCTCCATAATAGGTTCCTACCCATATGGTTTCCTGTGCATCTATATAAACAGAGAAAACAGAAGAATGTGACAGGCTACCTGGCAAATGATCCTGTTGATATACTGTAAACTGATCCGTGTAAGGGTTATATTTATGCAGTCCCATAAAAGTGCCGAACCAGATATTCCCAAACCGATCTTCAGCAAAGCTCCGTATTTGACTATTCTTTATATGAAAAGGTGCGGAATTACTTTCCGAATACCAGGTGATTCGTTCGTCTTGTGTGATCCTGTATAAACCACCGGTACGGCAACCGGCCCATATCTCACCAGTAGAACTTTCAAATAAGCGGTAAAATTCAGGTCCTTCAATCAGACAACGGACTTTTTTATCCTCTTCAATTACATACAGGCCTTCATAAGTCCCGATCCAAATCTTCTTCCCCGAGATCAGCAGGCTGGATATACCAGGGGTGTTTGTCTTCGCATAAAGTTGCAGACTATCTCCTTTTTCATCATACCGGCAAACCATATCATCGTACCCCGTCCATATATCACCATCGGCCGAGGTTATCGTTTTCGCCTTACAACCGCTAACAACACAAAATTTCTCTTCCCGTATATCATACCTCACCAACGAATCGCAAGTCCTAAAGAAAATATCCCCTTGCCTGTTTCCAGTAAGATGATCACATTCATGTCCGAGTAAAACATTTATAGAGCTTTCCGGGTCCAGATTCTCCCAGCCTTTATACACCCGCATCCGTTCCCCGTCATAGATACTGACACCTTCGCGTGTACCGAACCACATACGTCCCAGGCAATCCTGATAAATCGACATCACAGAGACCTGCGATAAGCCGTCACTCATGCCAAGATGTTTAAAATAAACCGGATAGACCACTTGGTGTATAAATACAAAACACAACAACAGTAGCAGCTTTTTCATATCTTATTTATACAAACTGATAAAATAGTTTTCTCGTTCCTCAACACAAAGATAATGATATTTACATGATACCATATTCGGACAAGCAAAATACCATCTATTCCGGAAAAAAGATCTCTCGGGAATTTTCTTTCATTTTCATCCATACGCACTTGCTCCTTATTGTCATATTCCTAAAAAAGCCATTGGTTCAAATCGAAACTACTACCGCGTCTAATTCGATTTTCTACCCCATCTAATTCAAATCACCCGCAAGGATAATATTTTTTAACAAACATATATTTTAAGCAAACCGTTGCCAATTAATCATTTAAGCGCACATTCCGCCTTTCAAGGGGATATTGTATTTTTCCTCGTAAACTTGGGACTCTTTTTTTACAAATCCCATCTCTTTCATTATCTTTGCCATATCGAGCAACAATCTCCGTTCGCATGAAAAACATAGTTGTATTTGTTCTTTTATCCATAGCCTTTTTTTCTTGCAGGGAAAATCAGGTCGCTTCGGAACAGATGGATCGGGCGGAAACGTTACTGCCGGTCTATCCGGATAGTGCATACGTGATATTGGAAGGCGTAGAACTACCGGACAAACTGAACGAACGGCAGTTCGCCCGTTGGTGCATGCTGTATTGCCAGGCGGCAGACAAACTATTTAAAGACATGCTCTACGCCGAACAGCTCGACCGCGCTTTAGGCTGGTACAAAAGCCACGGAACGGCAGAAGAGCAGGCTTGGATTGGCCTGTATTTGGGACGTTCGTTTGTGGAAGACAAATTGTTTATCCCGGCAACTAAGGCTTATTCGGAGGCGTTAGACTTGGCAAAGAAGAATCATTTATATAATGTAGCCGGATATATTTGCAGTTATATGGCAGACTTGTACACCTACACCGGACAAGGCTCCGAAGAACGGCGGAAGTATGAAGAGGCTGCCGCCTTTTTCACAAAAGCCAATAATACGCGGAGTTATGCGTTTGCCTTGCGGGATATCAGCAGGACATGGGTATTCGAAGACTCAATCTCTCTCGCACTTGATTTGATGCTGAAAGCGGATTCAATCGTTACCGGAATGAACGATTCAGTCGGAATAGCATCGATTGCGAATGGGTTAGGAAATATTTATGAGCATTTAGAAAAGATAGACAAGGCAAAATTTCATTTTTTCAGAGGTCTGGTTTATGACACAATAGATAAAGCTCCTACGTATTTAGCTTTAAGTACGTTGTTCTATAACTATAGCCAATTAGATTCAGCCCGTTATTATGCTAAAATGGCAGACAGCCCAACCAATAATCCATACACTCCGTCCGATCGGTTGTACCTAAGTTACTTGATTGAAAAGGAGGCTAACAACATTCCGGAAGCATTCCAGTATCTTGAACAATGTTACGCCGCAAAAGATATCTTATACGATCAACAGAAACAGGTAGACATCATCGATGCAGAAAAACGACATAATTCATTAACTGTTATCCGACAAAACCAAAAACTATATTCCGTCATCTATTTATTAAGCGGACTCATCCTTTTTGTCAGTTTAGTTAGTGTTTTGTTCTATCTATACAAGGATCGGAAAAGATTGAACAAGATCAACAAACAGCAACTACAGTTAGACGAAAAGGAGCAGCTGCTAACCAAGTTGGAGAATAAAATCAAGCAAAAAGTAGCAACCGATACCAGTACAAATAAGGAAGAGGTAATACAAATTCGTAAAAAAATGCTTCAAGCTAAAAGAGAAATCCTTATTCTGAAATGCGAGAAACTACAGTATTCTTCTCTCTTCCAAGAGCTGAAAGAGCGTCCGGATAATAAGAAAAAATATGGACAAAAGCTTTCCGAACAAGATTGGGAGCTCTTAAAAGAGCAGATCGACTCCGCTTGTCCAAATTGGCAGGTTGCCGTACAGGATGTGGAAACCTTGAAGAAAACCGAAATAGAAACCTGCTATCTTAGTTTCCTGAATATCAGCATAAAATCAGAAGCTATGCTTTTAGGTATCAACCCGGATTCTGCCAATAAACGCAGGCTTAGAACCCGCCAATCACTTGGACTGACCAATTCTAAAACGGGTATTTACGAGTTTATCATCCGAAAGACATTAGAAAATATCGTAATTTAGCTCTCACATTTTATATCGCATTTCTATTGAAACACAAATACTTAAAACTATTTATCCATACAAATTCAGGCTTGTCCATATACTTTTTGACCGTTTTTGGCACTCTCAAAGTCCACTACTACTTTTACCAAAGATTTTTTAAACAAAAACGGTATGAACGCAATTAAAAAATTGGGGAGTTTGATATTGGTTCTGGCAATTTCGCTTCCTTGCTTTGCCAAAAAGAAAGTTGAATTAAATGGAGATGACTATTCAGCCTATTTACCTGTAAGCAATCTAAAATTAGCACACTTGGCAAATAAAAATGGTTTTATCAAAATTAATGGAGAACTGATTAATTGCAAAGATATATCAAGTTACGCCCAACTTGATAGTTTAGGATTAACACCTCCTAATGACAAACAAAAATCCAAAGAGGTTTTTAGTTATCGGGAAGGCAAGAATAAGTTATGGGTAAAATATTCGGTATTAGGAACAATTAATGGTAGGCCCAATTATAATGCAGGGGTAAAATTTGAAGTTTGTTTTAGAAAAAAAGGATTTGCTGGAATATGGTATAATAGAAAGGCTTCAACAACTATAGCATGTGCTAATTGTGACATAGCATACGTTTCGAATCCTCCTACAGTACAGAATGTTGGCACATCAGCTCGCAAAAGTAAAAATGATTCGTTTTCATCGCATGATTATGAGTTTTTCCCTAAAGATCTTTTAGGAGGAGGTAATAAAGGTTTCTGCTTAACAGTCACTTATGGACCTTGGCCTGGCAAAAATCTGGATTTTGTAGTTGTAAAGGAATAAACATAATTTTCTGATAATTCATAAGACATCGATAGGGGAATTTCTACCTATCGATGTCTTATAGATAAAATTAAATTTATAACTTATGAAAGTGATAAGATTTGTATTGTTAGTATGTGCTGTCTTATTTGCCTTGCCTACAAACTCGCAGGTGTTACGGACAGGTCTTTTAGTTGGTGGCGGATTGGGGTTTGAGCACAATTTAACTCCCAATTCCGGTCGTCCGGATATTTGGCAGGAGGGAGACTATAAAATTGATTACAAAGATAAATATCAATTTGGAGCTTCACTTGGGTATCGTTTTCGGATAGAACATGGAAAAAATGATAGGTTGTTTTATGACATGGACCTTATACTCGATGCGAAAGTATTTAAGAACACAAAGTCTTATTATGTGGATAATGAGCTGGCAAGTCGGATTATAGGGCATGACGCAAATTTGGCTTTGTCTCTGTCGCCTTCTGTAAATTATAGATTAGTAAAAGGATTATATGTTGGTATGGGAATCGAACCAACCTGGTATATGGTTCCAACCAATGATGGAAAGAAGTTTGATATTCCATTAGTTTGGAAAGTCGGTTACAATATCAATAACAAAATTGACCTTGCAATTAATTATCGTCTTGGTTTTACAAATGTAATCGATGATCATATTTATAAAAAGGGACATATATCAGATCTGAATCTATCAATCTTTATTCCTTTTACAATTAGTAAAAAGTAAAATTCAAGGGAATATGGTCACCGACAAATTCCATTTCGGTTTAGGCGTTGCTCCGACATTATATGTACAAGCTCAAACCGTATTCGATCTCTCCATAATGGCTAAAGTCGGCTACCGGTTGAGCAAACATTGCGAGTTAGGACTGTCTTATCAATATGGTTGCCTGAACACGCTGAAACACTTCAACACGACAATAATCAACCCTTTTCCCACGTCGGTAGAAAAAGCCCTCCTTTTCGTTTTTTTAGAACGGGAAAGGGCTTTTCCCCGACACTCACCAGAAATACTTACCTATTTGTTCCGGATCGCCCGGGAAAGCCCCGGCACAGGAAACAGCGGGCTTGCAACAGAATCCTGCCTACAAATGTCAGTTTGCGCCATCCGAATGTCGGCAAATTGTCAGATTCCAGACTGTCATTCAACGAATTCTTTTTAATATATTTCTAATCTCTTCCACACAATTTATAGCGTATCAGGGCGTTGGTATTAAACGTAAATGCTTACCTTTGCGACCGACTGTCCGCGTGAGGATACAGAATTAAGACAATTAATTATTACACTTTATACAAAGTATGGGAAAGTATAAATTGATCAACAACGTGTTGGGCTGGATCGTTTTTGCGATCGCTTCAACCGTCTATTTGATGACTATGGAACCCACTGCCAGCTTCTGGGATTGCGGTGAGTTCATTTCTTCAGCTTACAAGCTGGAAGTAGGGCATCCGCCCGGAGCACCGTTCTTTATGTTGACGGCCAACCTGTTCACACAACTTGCATCCGATCCGTCCACAGTGGCGAAGATGGTAAATACGATGTCCGCCTTGTTTAGCGGACTGACGATCTTGTTCCTTTTCTGGAGTATCACTCACCTTGCCCGCAAGATCATGGTGAAAGACGGAGAAGAAGCGTCTTTAGGCCAGATGATTACCGTTATGGGTAGCGGTCTGGTCGGAGCACTGGCTTATACATTCAGTGATACGTTCTGGTTCAGTGCCGTGGAAGGAGAAGTGTATGCCTATTCATCACTCTTTACAGCCGTTGTTTTCTGGCTAATCCTGAAGTGGGAAGCTGTTGCCGACAAACCACATGCAGACCGCTGGATCGTACTGATCGCTTACCTGATGGGGTTGAGTATCGGCGTCCACTTGTTGAACTTGTTGTGTATCCCGGCTATCGTGCTGGTATATTATTATAAGAAATTCCCGAACCCGACCATGAAGGGTACGCTTGCCGCACTGCTCGTATCGTTCGCGATCGTAGCTTTGATGATGTACGGAGTCGTACAGGGGCTGGTCGAGGTTTGCGGCTATTTCGAACTATTATTTGTCAACGTCTTAGGCATGCCTTACAATTCCGGGGTATTCGCTTATGTGATCATTGTGGCAGGCGTGTTGATCTGGTCTATCTGGGAAACCATGCGCGACGAGATCCATCCGACACGCATGAAGATCGCTTTCATCCTGTCGGTCGTATTGATCGGTATTCCGTTTATCGGTAGCGGTTATGTTTTGGCGGTCATTCTGACGGCTGCATTGAGCCTGTACCTGTTCAAGAGCAAGAAGGTGGATATCAAGACGCTGAATACAATCCTGGTCTGCCTGATGGTAGTCGTTGTAGGCTATTCTTCGTATGCACTGACACTGATCCGTGCAACGGCCGATACGCCGATGAACCAGAACGCGCCGAGCGATATCTTTACGTTGCGTACCTATCTGGCACGTGAACAGTACGGTAAAACCCCGCTTCTTTATGGGCAGACCTACGTTTCGGAAGTACAGCGCGAAAACCAGGGAGGAAGCTGCGTACCCGTCACGACAGAAGGCGAACCGACCTGGAGCCGCGTGATCAAGAAAGACAAAAACGAGAAAGACCGTTATTTCGTGTCCCGCACCGATCAGGAATACAAATATGTCGACGAACTGAACATGCTGTTCCCGCGTATGTACAGCTCCGATCCGCGCCATGTACAGGCCTATAAGGAATGGGCGCAGGTAAAAGGCCAACCGGTGAAATATAACTATTGCGGAGAGATGAAGAGCGTAATGAAACCGACATTCGCGGAAAACCTGAAGTTCTTCTTCTCCTACCAGTTGAACTTTATGTACTGGCGCTACTTCATGTGGAACTTCTCCGGCCGTCAGAACGACATCCAGGGAAATGGAGAGGTGCTGAACGGCAACTGGATTACCGGCATTCCGTTTATCGACGAAGTTCTGGTGGGCCCGCAGGAAGATATGCCGTTCGATATTATCAATAATAAAGGGCACAATGTCTATTATATGCTGCCGTTGCTGTTAGGTATTTTAGGTTTGCTGTTCCAGGCTTATTCGGGCGAAAAAGGAATCCAGAGTTTCTGGGTGACTTTCTTCCTGTTTTTCATGACCGGTCTGGCTATCGTTCTGTATCTGAATCAGACGCCATATCAGCCGCGTGAACGAGACTATGCGTATGCCGGATCGTTCTATGCGTTCTGTATCTGGATCGGGTTCGGTGTCGCGGCACTGGCTAAGGGACTGGAGCGATACGGCAAACTGAATCCGGTCATCGCCGGATCGGTGGCAACCGTGCTTTGCTTGTTCATACCTATCCAGATGGCCGGACAAAACTGGGACGACCACGACCGTTCAGGCCGCTATGTCTGCCGCGATTTCGGTTCCAACTATCTGGAATCCTGCGAGCCGAATGCCATCATCTTCACCAATGGCGACAACGACACATTCCCCTTGTGGTATGCCCAGGAGGTAGAAGGCGTCCGTACCGATGTCCGCGTATGTAACACCAGCTACCTGCAAACAGACTGGTATATCGACCAGATGAAGAAACAGGCTTACGAGTCCGCTCCGCTGCCGATCACCTGGACACGCGACCAGTATATACAAGGGACCCGCGATGCAGCTTATGTATTCCCGCTGACAAAAGATTCGATCGACCTGAACACGGCCTTGAACTTTGTCCGCAGCGATGATCCTAAGTTCAAGAAGATTCCGGGTATTAACCAGGAACTCGATTATATCCCGGCTGACAAACTGTACTACAAAGTCGATTCCATCGCCGGAGCCAAAATCTTAGGCGGCAAGACAGACGGCATGGTAGACCAGATGATGATCAACCTCGCCGGAAAGAATGCACTGGGTAAACAAGAACTGACGATCCTCGACATGTTGCAGACCAACAATTTCGAACGTCCGATGTACTACGCGATCACGGTCAGCCCGGATCAGTTCGTCAACCTGGACGGCTACTTCGAACAGACAGGTCTCGCTTACCAGGTCGTTCCGAAAAATGCCAACAAGGCTGTCAACACCGACAAAATGTATGACAACGTGATGAACAAATTCAAATGGGGCGGCGTAGACAAGCCAGGCGTTTACATCGACGAAAATGTAATGCGCATGTGCAAGAGCTACCGCATGATGCTGTTCAACAAGTTGGCAGAAGCATTGGTGAAAGAAGGCAAGAACGACAAGGCTTTGGAAGTATTGGACAAATGTATGCAGGTGTTGCCGCCGGAAAATGTCCCGCTCGACTACACGGCTCTTTCAACCGGTGAACTCTATTATGTGCTGGGCCAGAAAGAAAAAGCGGCAGAAATATTTACAGGCATCGCCGATAACATGATGCGTAACATAAACTGGTACTTCCGCTTGAACCCAGTGCAGTTGGCGTCCGTAGAAACAGAATTGTTACAGGACATGCAGGTTTTGAATCAAGTATTGTTAATCAACAAACATTACAACCCCGAATTCAACAAGAAATATCAGGAAGAGTTTGACAACTACCGTATGGCTTACGAATCGGTGCGCAGAGAATAGATATGTTTATAGAACAACCGCCCTGGTTTTACAGGGCTCTGTTTCCAGGGGTAATCTGGCGGATTCCGGCAAAGAAGAAGTGTGTATATCTCACCTTCGACGATGGTCCGATCCCTGAGGTTACCCCTTGGGTATTGGATATATTAGACAAATATGACGTGAAGGCGACCTTCTTCTGTGTCGGGGACAACGTCCGCAAACATCCGGACATCTACCAGATGGTACTGGACAGGGGACATCGTGTAGGCAACCACACTTTCAACCATATTCAAGGTATCCGCTTCTGGACCAAAAACTATCTGGCGAATGTGGAAAAGGCTGCCGAATATATAAAAAGCGACCTGTTCCGTCCGCCCCACGGACACATGCGTTTCCCACAAGTGGTAGGACTCAGGAGGCATTACCGGATCATCATGTGGGACGTGGTGACGCGCGATTACAGTCCGCACATGACACCGAATGGTGTCTTCAACGTGGTGAAGAACTATACCCGCAACGGTTCCGTAATCGTCTTTCACGACTCGCTGAAAGCCGAACGCAACATGCGCGAAGCGATGCCCAGGGCCATCGAATGGCTACAGGAACAAGGGTATGAGTTCAAAGTGTTTTAATATGCTTCCAGCTATCGAAATAAAAGAGAAAGCAAAAGAGATCGGCTTCGATGCCTGCGGGATCGCACAAGTAGCGGCCGCAGACAGCGAGGCCTTATTTTTTGACAGATGGCTGAAGGAGGGCAACCATGCAGGGATGGCGTATATGGAGAACCACCGCGAGATCCGGTTGAATCCCGCCGGATTGGTGGAAGGAGCCAAGACAGTCATATCCGTGGCGTTGAACTATTATCCGGAGCAGAAACTTCCACCCGAAGCGCCCCATATCGCCTACTACGCCTACGGGAAGGATTACCATCTCGTCGTCAAAGAGATGTTGAGCGAGCTATGGACCGCCCTGTTCCCGCGCCCCGCGCGGGATCGCATAGAAACGGACGGGAAAGGTATGGATCGCAACGGGCTGTTCTTTTGCGATCCCGCGTCAAGCGCGGGAACGGAGCAGGCAGACGTAACAGCCGCCCGCTTCTTTACCGACTCCGCTCCCATCCTCGAACGCTACTGGGCCTGGAAAGCCGGACTGGGATGGATCGGGAAGAACACAAACCTGATTATTCCCGGAAAAGGCTCTTTCTTCTTCTTGGGAGAAATCGTCACCACCCTCGAAGCGGACCAGTACGACACACCGCAGAAGAACCGTTGCGGCAGTTGTAGCCGTTGCCTGGATGCCTGCCCGACAGGAGCACTGGAAGGCCCCCGCCACCTGAATGCCCGCAAATGCCTCTCCTATCTCACCATCGAGAACCGCGGAGAAATCCCCGCCGAACAGGCTTCCCGACTCGGTAACCGCCTCTACGGTTGCGACACCTGCCAGGAGGTCTGCCCCTGGAACCGTTTCGCCCGCCCGACCCAAATAGAGGCATTCCGTCCGAAACCGACTTTGCTTTCTCTTCGAAAAGAGGATCTAAAGGTCTTTTCCCGTGAGGATTATAATCGTATATTTGCCAAATCGGCGGTCAAAAGAGCCAAATACGAAGGATTGATACGAAATATACATAACTTAAAAGATTAATACCATGAGAAGGACATTGAAAACCTTATCGCCATGCCTCGTCGCATTCCTGTTGATGCTGACAGTCGCATTTGCAGGTAACGCACAGGAATTACAAAAGAAATTGGAAGGGCTGAAAGGAATCAGCGGCATCGAGAAGCTGGAATCGGACCATTATGCCGAGAAATATCTCGTACGCATCACACAGCCTGTCGACCATAAGGACCCGGCAGCCGGAACATTCACGCAACGCGTGATCGTCGCCCACGTCGGTTTCGACCGCCCGACCATATTGGTCACGGAAGGATATGGTGCGGCGTATGCCTTGAACCCTCGTTATCAGGAAGAGCTGTCGAAGCTGCTCGATGCCAATATGGTATTCGTGGAATACCGTTATTTCCTCGAATCCACCCCGACCCCCTGTAACTGGGAATACCTGACGGCAGAGAACTCGGCCTACGACCTGCATAACGTCAACCAAACATTCCGAGAGCTGTACACCGGTAAATGGGTCAGCACCGGCATCAGCAAAGGCGGACAAACCACTTGCCTGTACCGTGCCTGGTTTCCGGACGACGTAGACTTCTCCGTCCCCTACGTAGCCCCCTTGAACCGCGGTGTGGAAGACGGGCGCCACGAACCGTTCCTCCGCAAAGTAGGCACGAAGAAAGACCGCCAGAAGATCGAAGCTTTCCAGATTGAAATATTGAAACACAAGGACGAAATCGTCCCAATGCTGGAAAAGTTCTGCAAGGACAAGAAACTGGAATTCCGCATTCCGATAGCCGAAGTATTGGATTATTGCGTCCTGGAATACCCGTTCGCCCTCTGGCAATGGGGTACGCCGACCAGCGTGATCCCGCCGCTCACATCCGATGCAAAGACACTGTTTTATCATTTGGTTGACATCAGCGGGCCCGACTATTTTGCCGAAAACCAGCCGAATATCTCCTTCTTCGTACAAGCTGCCCGCGAATTGGGTTATTACGGCTATGACACGAAACCGTTCAGGAAATACCTGACAATCGACAGCAGCCGGGGATACCTGAACCGCATCATGCTGCCGAAAGAGCTGGTCGACAAAGTTGAATACCGCCCCGAACTTTACCACAAAGTCTATGATTTCCTCCGTGACAACGATCCGAAGATGATCTTTATCTATGGCGAAGTAGACCCGTGGAGCGCCACCCGCGTCCCGATCTTCAAAGGCAAGGTAAACGAACAAGTCTACATCCAACCCGGAGGCAGCCACCGCGCCCGTATCGGCAACATGCCCGAAGACATGAAGGAAAAGATACTGACACAGATTAACAAATGGCTGGCAGAATAGCGGATTCGTTTCTCAATTAATTACAGAACGAATTATGATCAACAGATTCGTTTAACGAGCATTTAGCGAATGAATCATAACTCCCATATTCATTCTACAATTATCCGGTTAACGAATTATAACCGGCGGATTCGTTATCTAATTACCCCTTGAACGAATCCGCCGGTCTTGTATAAGCTATAAACAAACGAATATATACAAAAATGGACACAAAATACCCCCTATACACTCCCAAAGATATCTTTATCTCCTTCTGCGGCCGGGAAGCGACCGAAGCGGAACGCTGGCAAGGCGTACAATCGGGTATCATTTTCCATAAACGAACGGGCAACGAATTTTTCGACCTTTTCGTCTCGATGGTTCATCATTATATGAATCATGATCCGGTTTTCCATGCAAAAAAATTGGGCGTCTCGCGAGTCGATCTGTCCGGCTGCCTGAGGGTACTGACCGGGGTGACTACAGACGAATGGCTCGAAGCCTACCGTTGGGTGGCCATCCGCGACGTCCTGCTCCATACGGACTGGCCTTTGGGCAAAGTGGCGACGAAAATGGGCTACAGTTCGGTGAAAACCTTCAGCCACGCCTTCATCGAGCGTGTCGGCATACCTCCGTCCCATTGGCGGGCGAAATATAAAGGGAATGATTAGCTTTTCAGGAAAATATAAATACCTTTGTGCATGTTTTACCTATTGTCTAACTTATAAATAAAGAAGAAATGAAAAAGAATTTCTTGTTCCAGCTCTTGCTGGCAGCATTCCTGTTACCGGCTTTTTCTTGTTCGGACGACGATTCGGCTCCTGAAATCAACAATGCAACTACCTTGAACATGCTCGATGTGGAAAATGGAGCGACCCGTCTGGGCAATTCGGACATCTATATCAACGCGGCAAACAACTTTCAAACAAACGAATGCCTGATCGCCGAAATCGGTCCGTCGAAAGGGATTGGAAAAGTCATTCCGCCCCAAGTCGGCAACGGATTGGTTTATCAAGCAGCCGTAACGCCGGGACACCTCTACCAAGCCTTCAAGGAAGAAGCCGTGAAGCAATTTCCATCGGGAAAATTCGCATTGGCACTGGCAGGAGACTATTACCAATTCTATGTCGGATCCGAGATCATGAAAGAGGAGAAAAGAGTAGGCGCTGTCATCCAGTTTGCCCTGATCAATCCCGAAGCAGACGGGTTACCCGCCTACGACAGCACGATCGGGACAGTGGTAAGCGGTTATGAAGACGAGATTGTCCGGGAATTTCCCAAAGACACGGAGTTCAGCTACGATAGCGACCTCGAAGACCTCTTTCAGATTACGACCGAAGGCGGCATACTGAAAGTCACACTTCTGCCTTCGTGGAGCGACATCCGGGGAAATTATGCCATTTACGCCCGCCATAACGAGGTGTATACGAAAATATATGTCAAAGTGGAATAATCAGAACATTCCCTGTACTTTATAGACAAATTCCATCCAAACCCAATATCGGATCGCCTTTCCGAGAAACATCGAGACAGCCACGATCCAGATATTGGCGCGGAGAAAACCGAGCGCCACGGCGATAAAATCGCCTATACCGGGAAGGAAAACGAAAAAGCCCATCCAGGAACCTTTCCCTTTTATCCAATCCTGCACTTTCTGCAATTTGACGGCATCCAGTTTCAGATATTTCTCTATCCATTCGACCTTGCCCAGCATACCCAGCCAATAACAACTCATGCCACCTAAGAAATTACCTAACGTAGCCGCAATCATACAAGGCCAGTAGGTCGCTCCCGCCAACAACACTCCGGTTAAAACGACCTCGCTGCTGAACGGCAAAACGGTAGCAGCCAAAAAAGAGGCGATGAACACACCGATATATCCGTATTCTATAAGAAATTCCATATACGAATGAATAGAGTGGCAACCAGGACTGCCACAGTTGTAAAAAACGACCAAAACACGATCTTGCCACGTGTCACCGTAAAGAAATGAGCGATCAGGATAGAGGCTGGCACGCAAGCTGTTTCCAAAAATTCTTCCGAAACCTGATCATAGAGGAAATAAAGGCTGAACGCCCATACGGACATCGCAATCAGGAACGAGAGAAACTGACGGGAGCGAAGCGAATCCTCCGTATCGTGCATGACAATATTCAGGGAAGCGACAACTGTCAACAGGGCAATCGCCATGATACTGATCCAATCCAGCAACACTATTCCGTCCGTCGCCAAGAGGCGCACCTTGAAAAGCGTCGAGAAAGGGACGTTGAACAGCATGAAATCCCGTTGCCAGACACACCACCCCAACAGGAACCAATATACTGTCGCCACCCCTAACAAAGAGGCGATAAAGGTACGGGACGTCAGCGAACGGAAATTATACATCCCCAGCCAGAACAACGGCAAAAACCACAGCAAATGAACCCAAAGCAGACTGCCTATACCGATCAGCAAGGCGGCACTGTAGGCCTTCTCTCTCGCCTCGGGATCATGATAGGTCGTGAACAGTTGGTAAATAGCCAGAATCAGGCAGAAAACACCGACCGAAGTCGATTTCAAAGGAAAGAAGTCGGGATTCGTACTGATGAACAGGACATAGAAGAGGAAGGGCAGCATCGTCTTTTCCCGTATCAACACCAGTACATAGTTCGCACGATGCAATAGGAAAGCCCCTCCGAACATCAACGTAATCCCGATAATATAGGTAAACTCCTTGCCTGGCAATGTCTGGCAAATCGTATTCCAGAGAGGAGTAGCCGAGACCTCGCCATAGACAGGATAGCCCACGGAGTACAAATAACTGACCACCCAACAGGCAATACATGCCAATAAGACCGACACGAATGTCGGTGGCGCGGAGAAGTCGAATCGACGGGAATATTTGTTATAAGCTACTCGCATTTCTGATCAGGAATAGATAAATGCTGATTTACATGCGAGCCAACAGACGAGGCAAAAGAGAGCCTGCAACACACAAGGCTTGCCTCGTCTGTTAGCTCACCCCATAAATCAGCATTTATGACAACAATTTATAAATCGAATCCGATATCACTACGGAAATATTTCTTTTCGAAATCAATGAGCTTGGCACCGGCGAAAGATCGGACAAGGGCTTCTTCCTTGTCGGCTCCGTAAGAGCTGACAGCGATGACACGACCGCCACTGGTCAGGATCTGCCCATCGGCAGCTTTTGTCCCTGCGTGGAAAATGATGTTTTCGGCGGGAACCTTATCCAGGCCACTGATAACCTTTCCTTTTTCATACGCTTCAGGATAACCGCCGCTTACCAGCATGACTGTTACGGCCGCACGCGGATCGTGAACCAATGTACGACTGCCCAAATTACCTTCGGCCACACCTTCCAACAGTTCAACCAAGTCGCTTTGGATACGTAACATGACAACTTCCGTTTCCGGATCACCCATGCGGCAATTATATTCGATCACCATAGGTTCACCCTTCACATTGATCAGACCAAGGAAGATGAAACCCTTATAGTCGATATTTTCCGCTTTCAGCCCTTCGATCGTCGGACGGATAATACGCTCGTCCACCTTCTGCATAAACGTCTCATCGGCAAAAGGAACCGGAGAAACGGCTCCCATTCCACCTGTATTCAAACCTGTATTGCCTTCGCCGATACGCTTATAGTCTTTTGCCACCGGAAGCACCTTGTAGCTCTCGCCATCCGTCATCACAAACACGGAACATTCGATACCGTCCAGGAACTCTTCGATCACGACCGTCTTGCTGGCATCGCCGAACATACCCCCCAGCATATCGTCCAGCTCCTTCTTTGCTTCTTCGAGCGTGTCGAGAATCAGCACACCTTTACCGGCAGCCAGACCGTCGGCCTTCAATACGTAGGGAGCCTGCAATTCTTCCAGGAAAGCGTATCCTTCTTCTAAATTTCCGGCAGAAATACTCTTATAACGAGCTGTCGGAATGTTGTGGCGCATCATGAAGGCCTTCGCAAAGTCCTTGCTGCCTTCCAGTTGCGCTCCCTCTTTCGAAGGGCCTATCACGGGAATACCTGCCAGGGCGACATCGTTCTTGAAATAATCATACACCCCTTTCACCAGCGGATCTTCCGGACCTACCACCACCATACCGATATGATTTGCCAAGGCAAATTCCTTGATAGCAGAGAAATCGTCGGCCTTGATATTTACATTCGTGCCTACCAATGCAGTACCTGCATTACCGGGAGCGATAAATAACTGATCCACTTTCGGACTTTGAGCAATCTTCCAGGCTATTGCATGTTCGCGGCCGCCTGAGCCTAATAAAAGAATATTCATTTTTTTATAATTGACAATTGACAATTGACAATTGACAATTACTTGTCATTATCCTTTCCCAATCATCTTTTTTTAATGGTTATTGTTTTTTTGTTATTTCATCTTTGTCCTTTCTCTCAATTGTCAATTGCCCATTGTCAATTGTCAATTCTTAAGGTAGTCGTCAAAGTAGCGCGTTATCTTCTCATACAGATGCGGACGGTCTTTACCAATCACATTATGCAGATGGCGGGGATAAACGAAATAATCGGGATATGTATCCGCATCCACACAAGCTTTCAGGAATCCCAGGCTGTGCTGCCAAACAACAACCGGATCGATATCTCCGTGGATCAACAGCAGATGTCCTTTCAGATTACCTGCTTTCAATTTCAGGTTGGCATTCCTATAACCTTCCGGATTGTCCTGCGGACGGTCCATATAGCGCTCGCCATACATAATCTCGTAGTTGCTCCAGTCGATCACCGGACCACCGGCAACCCCCACTTTGAACAGTTCCGGATACGAACACATCAGGTTCGTCGTCATAAAGCCGCCGTAGCTCCATCCATGCACACCGATACGGTCGGCATCGACATACGGAAGTGATTTCAGAAATTCAACGCCTTTTACCTGGTCTGCCATCTCGTTCACACCCAAATTACGATGTATGACATTTTCGAAAGCCTGTCCCCGGTTTGCCGATCCCCGACTATCGAGCGTAAAAACCACATATCCGCGTTGAGCCATATAGATATCCCAACCGCCTACACCGTTCTTCCATCCGCCTGTTACCAACTGGGCATGCGGGCCGCCGTACACATAGACGATCGTCGGATATTTCTTCGTCTCATCCAGACCGACAGGTTTTACCAGACGGAAATTCAAATTGGTGACACCATCTGCCGCCTTGATTTTTCCGGTAACGATTTCCGGCATCGCATAACCTTCGTACGGATTCTTCGCCGTCAGCAACGTCCGTAAAGTTTCACGTTTCTGTCCGTCGATAATCGAAATTTCACGTGGAACATCGGGAGCTGAATAACTGTCGATCAAATATTTACCGGAAGCACTCAGTTGCGTAGCATGAACTCCTTGCAAACCTCCCGAAGTCAATTCGTAAGAAGTTCCCTTTTTCAGATCCAGGCGTGACGTTCCGACATACAGAGCATCACCATAACTGAACGAGCTCAGCATTGACGGCCTTGTGGAAGAGAAAAACAATGCCTTTCCCTTAACATCGAAACCGAGGATGTCCAGGACTTCCCACTCGCCTTCCGTCAACTGCTTCAACTGTTCTCCCTTCGTATTATACAGATACAAATGATTATAACCATCACGCCGGCTCTGCCAGATAAACTGATCCGGATTGTTCGGCAGGAAAAGCACCGGATGTTGCGGCTCTACATAATGTTCGTTCTTTTCGGTAAACAAATCCACCTCTTTATCACCTGTCAAGGCAGAATAGCGTACCAGGTGCATCTCGTTTTGATCCCGGTTCAGTTCGGCAATATAAATGCTCTTTTCATCCGGGCTCCAGGTAATATTCGTCAGATACTTTTCCTTCGGTAATCCGGTTTTCAACCAGACGGTTTTTCCGGTCGCCAGGTTGTAGACACCGACTGTCACCTCATGGCTTTTCATTCCAGCCATCGGATATTTGTGCGGTTCGGCTTTCGCGCAACGGGCAGTAATGTCGACAAACGGATAATCCGTCACCATGCTTTCATCCATCCGGTAGAAAGCCAGCGCCGAACCATTCGGAGACCAGAAAGTCCCTTTATGGATACCGAACTCGTTCTGATGAACGGACTTCCCGCAAACAACACCTTCAGCCGTTTCGTCCGTCACGATACTGACAGCGTTATCCGGCGAAAGGATTTTCAGGTTGTCCTCCTCCGTAAAAGCCAAATAACCGTTGGCCGGACAAAAGTCTAAATTCTCCCAGGAACCATTCAGATCATACATGCTTACAATCCTGTTTTCCACAAAATCGTAATGGAAACGATGGTGCTTGGCATTAAAAGCAAGCACCGGCTGATCTTTGTAAGGAACCGAGAAGAAGGGCATACCGCCAACCGACTGCGCACCGACCACCGCAAGCGCTTCGTTCAACTGCTGGCGAGTAAAGGCGACTTTCACCGCCTTTGTCGATTCTCCACTCATCATGCTGTCACCCTTGACATACAGATATGTGTCTTCACACCACTGCAACTGTTTCAAGTTGCGAGGCACAAAACGACTTTGCGTCTTTCCACCGGGAATCAAGTCATGCAAAGTAAACTGTTTGTCTTGTCCCATCATCGACAACGGATTTATAAGTGCCAAAGCACATAATACACCTAAAATATTAATCCTCAAAATCATCCTTTCCTCTTCTTTTGAATGGTTTCTTAAACGAACGGTCACCGAACTTTTTCTTACCGCCAAACTCCTCGTCATCCTTAAAATGTCTCTTGACAGGACGTTTGCCGACAAAATCCCTACGAGCCGGACGGCCATCTGCACGGTCATCGCCGAAATAGCGTTTGCCGGGAATAAAAGGTGTCCGTTCGTTGTCGTCCTCAGCATGCGCGGCAGCAAAACGGCGGGCGGGACGATCCATGCGGTCGGTACGGAAATTCGGACGTGACGAGCGGTCCGGCTTACGTTCGAAAGAAGGTCTTTCCGGGCGGGAAGAACGTGCTTCACCTTCTTCGTTCAGTGCTTTCTTATAGTCTTTGATTTTTCCTTCGAATATATCGTAACAACGGTATTCGCATTCTAACGATCCGTTCATAAGCTTCATCTTTTCACTCGGTTTCAAGCCGATCTTGTCGAAGCATTCATCCTTATAACTCAGAATCCATACTTTATAGCCAGTAAACACATGTTTGACACGTTCACCGATCATATTGTACAACCCCAACAAATCACGACTGGAAATACGTTCTCCATAAGGGGGATTGGTCACCATGATGCCCGGCTGGGGAGCCTCCGTGCATTGCTGGAACGGCTGGGTCCTTAGTTCGATATATTTCATCAGGCCGGCACTACGGATATTCTTCTCGGCAATCTCGATCGCCGCCGGATTGATATCGGCACCATAACATTTGAAATTAAACTCACGTTCCTGACTCTCGTCGTTATAGATACGGTCGAACAATTCCTGGTCAAAGTCGATCCATTTCTCGAAAGCAAACTCCTTACGATGCACGCCCGGCGCAATATTCAAGGCGATCATCGCCGCTTCGATCAGCAACGTACCGGAGCCGCACATCGGATCGACGAAATTCGACTCGCCTTTCCAGCCTGTTTTCAAGATCATACCGGCAGCCAACACCTCATTCAACGGAGCCTCCGTCTGGTCCACGCGGTAACCACGTTTATGCAAGCTCTCGCCCGAACTGTCGATAGAGAGCGTACAGTCGTTATGTGAAATATGAATATTGATATACAGATCCGGATTGTTTACACGGACAGAGGGGCGCTTCTGATCCTTCTCCATGAAATAATCCACGATCGCATCCTTCGTACGATAAGCAACAAACTTGGAGTGATTGAAATCTTCAGAGTAGATTACAGAGTCGATGGCAAACGTCTTGTCCAAAGACATGTAGTTTTCCCATTTCACCTTCTTAACCTCTTTGTAGACAGTATCGGCGTCTTTAGCTTTAAAGTGATAGATAGGCTTCAAGATACGCAATGCCGTACGGCAATAGAAGTTGGCTTTGTAAAGCACTTCCTTATCCCCGGTAAAGGAAACCATCCGGCGGCCAATCTGTATATCGTTGGCACCTAAAGATAATAACTCGCCGGCCAGGATTTCTTCCAACCCGTAAAGGGTCTTAGCCACCATTTCAAATGTTTCGCTCATTTTAAGTTGAAAGTTAACAATGATTCCTCATCGTTTATTAGTAATTCTATTTTAATTATTAATTATTCTTTGTTCTATGACTTCACTGGCAGTCAACTGACTTTATTAATTGTCTGCTGGCTCACGGTTGCTCCCGCCGGAACATCTTCCGTGATCCAGACGTTGCCACAGATCGTAGCTCCTTCGCCAATACGAATACGCCCTAACAATGTGGCATTGGAATAGACAGTCACATGATCGCCCAACACCGGATGACGCGGCACACCGCGTATCGCATTCCCGTTTTCGTCAGGCGGCAGTTTCTCTCCTGCCAGACTGACTCCTTGGAAGATACGGACGTGGTTCCCGATAACACTGGTCTCACCGATAACGGTTCCCGTCCCGTGGTCAATCGAGAAATAGTGTCCGATCTCCGCCCCCGGATGGATATCGATACCTGTCTCCGAATGGGCCATTTCAGTAATCATGCGGGGAATAAAGGGAACACCCAACCGGTATAGCTGGTGCGCAATGCGATAGTTGCAGACAGCCCGGAAACCGGGATAGCAAAAAATAACTTCGTTGATGTTCTGAGCAGCAGGATCACCGTTGAAAGCAGCCTCGGCATCCGTCGCCAACAAGGCGCGCATTTCGGGAAGCGTACGGATAAAGGCTTCCGACAGTTTTTCCGCCTCGGTAAGGATCTTTTCTTCGGGACAAGAAACACAGGCAGTATCAGCAAAACAAAGCCCTGCATAAATCTGCTTGGAAAGCAGCGTATGCAACGTTCCGACGTTCACGCCGGTATGAAAACGGATGGTCTGCTTGCTGATCCGTGCATTCCCGTAATAACCGGGGAAAAGGATTGCCCGGCATAAATCTATGATCTCTTTCAGCACCTCACCCGAAGGAAGCGCCTCTTCATCGCGGTAAGCATGAAACAGTTGATGGTAAGACCCCTCGTCCGAGAGCATCTCAACTGTATCATTCAAGACCTTGCTATGCTTTTGCAATCCCATTATTCAGCAATATCATATTTGGCAACAAAAGTAAGAAGAAATTGACAATTAACAATTGACAATTGACAATTATTTGCCCATCATACAACGCTTTATCCAAAAAGACAAACCACCCGGCAACGTCAATTTTCAATTTTTAACTTCCAATTTTCAGCTTATTATGCGGTGCCCCGAATTCCTTGCAGGTCACTTCGTCCATTTCCACAATCCATATTTTGACATTCTTCACAGCCGGATCGGAATAGCGGAATTCCTTATCCGAATACTGTTTCATAATGATATCCAGAGCTTCCGTTTTTTTATCGAAATCTTCTTCAAAGTGGACTTCACCCCAGCAAATCACGCTCTTGGAGCGCATCCGGTAGCTACAAGCGACCTCCGGATGCTGGAAAACGAGATCATGATCCGTGCTAAACGTAATGCAGACACGCGGATTCCGTTCCAAAATGGAGATACTCCGTCCTTCCTGTGCCGAATGCAGGTATATAACACCATCACGATAGCCAAAGTTCATCGGCAATACATAGGGAGTCCCATCCGTATCGGCCAGTCCCACATAACAGATATCACACTTCTTAATGGTCGCTTCAATCAGTTCTTTGTCGGTATGTACTAATGTCTTCATTTCGCATTTCTGTTTTTATCCCTACAAACATACAAGTTTTTTATCTTTTTCAAGATGCTCTCGCAGGATATATTTGTCGCATCCTCCTACAAAAACAGAAAGGTCATTCTCATTTTCCTATCGGCACGTCATAATATCATAGCAAAGGTTCTTTGTCAGTTTAAAGACAGCACTTCACAACCAAAACCCAACAAATAAAAGAAACTGACCTCGATAAGCACTGCCGGATGAGGAATTTTCCCTTCTATCTGGTTCAACGATCCGACATAAGAGGCGACGCGAACCGATGGATGCCCGATCCAACATTCCCGTATATCTTGCCGGACGGCAAGATAACCGTGGCAGTCGTATTGGCGGGTACCTCGACTGTCAACTCAAACGAATCCGCTTCTATCCTCCAGTCCGAGCGGACGGGACCGTACAGGGATTGATACGATCCGCTGCAATAAGTGAGGCCGCCCACCGGTTGAGGAGCGATGACAATGTGCTTCATACCCGGCTCCGCTTCATCATAACGGATTCCGGCAAGTGTCCGGTAAAACCAAGCCACCACGCTACCGAACATCGGATGGCAACGGGAAGCCTTTCCTTCCCATCGCTCCCATAAACAAGAATAACGGTCATCCATCACATACCCGAACCCCGGTATCTCGCGCTGGTTCATCAACCGGAAAGCAATATCGGCACGTCCGTTATCACTCAATACTTTCAAGAGCAAAGGCGTTGCCATGATACCTGTGTCAAAATGATTTCCTATACTGTCCAGATGAGCGAGCAAAGCGTTGAACACGGCTTCCTTTTCACCTTCCGGCACCATTCCGAAAGCCAGCGGGAATACATCCGCACCTTGTCGCCCTTCCCAATAATGATGGGTCGACGGATTGAAAAAGACAGTATTGAAATCCTGCCTGATCCGTGTGCACAGCCGGTCAAAGTGCAGTCTGTCTTCCTCTTTCCCTAAGACAGCCGCAACCTTAGACATCAAGTCTGCCGAATGATAGTAATAAGCCGTATTGACCAACGGTTCGGGCAGTTCCATCTTCTTCCCCGGTGCACACCAATCCCCCAGGCACCAGCCATCCGGCTCTTCCCGGACGATGATTCCACGGGCGTCGGTCCTTGTTCCCAGATAGGCAACCCATTGTTTCATACCTTCATAATGACGGTTCAACAAAACCGTATCGCCATAATAACAATAATAGGCCCAGGGCATGATCACATAAGCCGATCCCCATGCCGGACCGCCTCCTCCACCACCGAAGGGTGCGGTATGCGGAACATAACCGCTCTTCCGATTCCGGGCATCCCCCATATCGTCAAACCATTTCCGGTAAAACTGCGTCATATCGAAAGATAAGATAGAACTTTCCACGACCACCTGCGCGTCTCCAGTATAAGCCAACCGTTCCCGGTGCGGGCAATCACTGCTGATACTGCCGTGAAAGTTATTCTTCTGCGTCCGCAAGTAGACTTCGTTGATCTTATTAAACAATTCGTTCGAACAACTGAAACTTCCGGTAGGCTGCGGATCGGTATGCACGACTTTTGCAACCAGACTTTCCTTGTTCATCCTGACCTGTCGGGATATGACTTCGATATAGCGGAACGTGTGCCAGGTAAAACGCGGTTCCCATTGTTCCACTCCACCGCCCCGCAACGTATAGAGGTCCACTTGTCCGAAATCATTTTTTTCCTCTCCGACAAAACGAAGCTTGATCCGGTCACCGGCATTGCCTTGCACTTTTATATGCGCCCAGCCGGAAATCATCTCCGGAAATGCATACCAATAAGTAGAATCGTCCTTTTGTTCGCAGCTTACCGGCTGCAATATCCGGATAATTTTCTCATGAGGGGCAAGTTGAGCATGCAGACTACCCTTCGGCGCCCTTACCAAAAGGGCTTTCTTCCAGGAAGAATCCTTGTACCCGTTCCGGTTCCAGCCGTCCAGCTCTAGCCGGGCATCATATTCTTCACCTGTGAATATGGCGTCATGCAGTAAAGGGCCGGTCGTTGTTTTCCAGCTATCATCCGTAACAACCAGTTCCGTCGATCCATCAGTGTATTCTATCTCCAACTGGCATAACAGCCGGGGCGTATCGTACCACATACAACCTTCCACCGTCCGGTCACGCTGGTTATACCAGCCGTTTCCCAACAGAACTCCAACCGTATTCTCCGCTTTCTGCACCAAAGACGTGACATCGAACGTATTATAGAGAACCCTTTGGTTAGATTGATCATCAAAGAAATACAACATCTTTTTGAGCGGACGACGATCGAAATTGGTAACGGCGGGAGCCAATACCTGGTCGCCTACCCTTTCGCCATTCAGGTACATTTCATAAAAGCCCAGTCCGCATATATAGGCTTTCGCCTGTTTGACCGGCTTGTTTATCCGGAATGTTTTACGGAAATAAGGAGCCGGAGTAGTCAACGTCGAGTCGGGATAAGCGTCTTCCCGGTTGCCGATCCACCGGGCTGTCCAATCAGACGGTTCCAACAATCCCATCGTCCATCTCCCTGTTTCACTCCAAGGCGAAGCCTCTCCCGCTTCATCCCAAACCATCGCTTTCCAGTAAAGCGTTTGCCTGGAATCAAGCGGTTTCCCTTCATATCCTACCTGGCTGGAACGGGAAGATGTTATTTTCCCGGAATCCCAAAAATCCGCTTTTCCTTCAGCTAGCAAAGAAGGAGAGCTTGCCACGAGGATACGGTAGGCTGTCTGACTTTTCGCTTGCCCGGAGGATTGCAACTGCCAACTCAACAAGGGCTTTTCATTCTCCACTGCAACCGGATCTTCCAGATATTCACACCGAAGATTGCAGACAGATATTCTTTCCTGTCCCGAAACAAAAAACACAAATCCCCAAAGGAAAGAGAGTAACAAATAAAAGTAGTTCATACTATTAGATTTGACCAAATGTTTATATTCTTAGTATATACATAGAAATAATCTTATCATATGTAATTTGTTTGTGTAAAATGGAATGTTTTTTAAATATCAGATAACTCAAATTTACAAATAGTGATGCTTTCTCCTTGTAATTTGATTTCTTCGATTTTTTTATTGATGTTGGTATATTTTGTTTGTACAACATTCTTATCTGGAGTGTCCAGTTTGTTTTTTGCATCTAAAGATGTGGCAGTCATAACTGTTGTCTTTAATAATTTACCGATTTTACATCCGGAGAATCGAAGCTTTGTCTTTAGAGATTGAGGATTTATATTGACGATGTTCACTGTCATCTGTTTTTTATCCCTGTCTATCGTGGCCGAAACGTTGATGGACTGTAGCCCTTCTTCAATGATTGGAGATTGAGCTTTGGCTTGTACGCTCTCTTTCAAAGATTGTATACGATATTCTTTCAAAGGAAAGAACACTGTTTGTTTTACTGAAGTCTGGGTATTAGTCATGATCGGAGCCAGAATATTGACCATTTGCGCCCAGTTTGCCATCCCTATATGTTCTGCATTGTGCAAAATTGCATTTAAGAAACAAGCGGTAGCGAGGCCATGTCTCCATTCATACGTGTTAGTAGTCCCGTACGGCGGTTCCTGTTGTTCCCAAATTCCCCATTCGTCCAATGCGATTTTGACCGGAGCTGTACGATGCGGGAAGCGATACCATTTCTTCCAGTTCTGCACCGTGTCCGGCACGGTTGCCTTGACCATCTCGGCAAACTCCCTCATCCATGTGTCCTGACCTTGTATTTTTTGGAAAATGGAATAGGGACAGGGACTGTTTGTCCCCACATAGGCATGATAGGAAATGTAATCGATGGCGCCATCCAATCCTTTTAATGCGGTTTTCGTCCATTCCTTGTTGCCGCTTTCGCCGTTGGCGATCAGTTTGATCGAAGGGTCGGTCAGTTTCATCAGCTTGATGAAGTGCCAGACATCTTCCACATATTTATGTGGGTTCTGATGCCGTCCGGCATCCGGTTCGGCCGCTTCTTCATTTCCCAATGCCCAGTATTTGACATTAAACGGTTCCGGGTAGCCGTGTGAACGCCTAAGGTTGGCATAATAGGTGTTCTCTGTTCCGTTGCAATATTCGACCCAGTTAGCCGCTTCGTCTGGTGTGCCGGTAGAGATATTGATGACCAATACCGGTTCGCAGTTCAACTCCCTGCAGTATTCAATAAACTCGCAAGTCCCGAAATGGTACGGATTGATGCCGCCCCATATCAGGTTCTTTTTGGCTTTCCGTTGTTCTTTGGGACCGATCCCGTCTTCCCAGTGGAACGTCTTTATGACAGTTCCACCCGGAAAACGGAGCAAGGTCGGAGCCAGCTCTTTCGCTTTTTCCAACACATCGGTTCGAAATCCCCTTGCATCTGAAAGCGGGCTGTTCTCTTCGTATATGCCGCCGTCTATGCAACGTCCCATGTATTCGATGAATTGTCCGTAGACAAACGGGTTGATCTCGCCTAAACTTTTGGATGCATCTATTGTAATCTCATTCTCCTGGGAAAAAAGAGGAGAACAAAAAGCGATTGCCAGTAATGATATAATGGATATTTTTATCTTTCTCATCATTTAATTATTTGAGGTTTTATATTCCAACCTTTCACAACATACTTGCCATTGGCAGGCAGGTTGCCGAGTGCTGTTTCGATCGTTACTTTTTTAGACTCGCCCGGAAGCAGAGAGAAGAAATTGTCGGTATAGAAACTGGGTCTTACCGGCTTGTTGTCTGCATCTAAATATTGCAGTT
>OIWQ01001407.1_pt1 | contig 28730 bp, 20 predicted proteins | sample 1587571 | NCBI WGS metagenome assembly OIWQ01 (sample SAMEA3888910, study PRJEB22519) | human gut metagenome | biome: human gut; feature: human-associated habitat; material: faeces | place: Denmark | collected 2010 | reverse complement strand
CCTTGCCGCATTTACGGCGGGGCTAATGCAGAATACCTGCTGCTCCAAATGACAGGTGAGCATGAGCTGCAAAGTATGGATTATGAAGTGGCGGCGATCGCACAAAGCAGCCGGAATTTTCTGCTCGCGGCTATCCCGGTGGGAAGCTGGAACGATGCACTTTCTCCGTGGAAAGCCCCTGCCGTGTGGGGAAAGCAAGGCTTCGGCGGCAAAGCTGGGGAGACCCTGCGCTTTTTGACGGAGCAGGTCATTCCCACACTGGAGCAGCAGTTTCCTCTCCCGGAAAACGTCAAAATCATTCTGGGCGGCTACTCGCTGGCCGGGCTGTTCGCTTTGTGGGCTTCCACCCAGACCGATTTGTTCTACGGTGTCGCTGCCGCTTCTCCCTCTGTGTGGTTTCCGGGCTGGATGGAGTTTGAACAGCAGCACCCGATACAGGCGCAGCACATTTATCTGAGCCTTGGCGACAAGGAGGAACACACAAAAAACACCATCATGGCTGCGGTAGGGGATAATATCCGTACGCTGCACAGTCGGCTTACAGAGCGTGGCGCAGACTGCACCCTTGAATGGAACAGCGGTGGACACTTTAAGAACGCTGATTTGCGTACGGCAAAAGCATTTCGCTGGGTGATGGAGGAACACACATGACAATTCGCGTTTGCGAAGCAAATGGAGGGGTCTTGCCCCGACAAGTTCTAATTGATCCCGATGGCCGCCCTGTTCTCATCCGCACCATCTTTGCCGCAAAAAAAAAGGCACCAGCCTGAGCCGGTGCCTTTTATTGGCGGAGATGGTGGGATTCGAACCCACGTGCCCGATTAAGGACAAAACGATTTCGAGTCTTTAAAATTGTTGGATGAAGCTGGTCCCTCGCGGCTGTCATTGGCAGCTGAGGGCATTCTTGTAACCTCCAAAAAGGCACGTCACACCGCAATTTGCAGGCGAAAATCGGCCACTTTTTGCGAAATGACGTTAGAAAAGCCTTTTTCACACGGGGCGTCAACGGCTGCATTTCAGGTGTAGTTGTGTTAGATGTCCGTTAGAAATATGCAGTGCTGCCGTTGCTGTGCCAGCTCACAGCAGGCTTCCCTGTCTGAACGCAGCGTTTCCCGAAAGCCGGGAAATGCTGCGTTTTCTCTTGCCCGCTTTGGGCTGAAAGGGAAGCCGCCATGTCAACATTCCGCGTCAATAAAAATGTCAACTACACCGTTATGAGCAACCACCACCTGCAGGATAAGAGGCTTTCTCTGAAGGCCAAGGGACTGCTGTCCTATATGCTCTCCCTGCCGGACGATTGGGATTACAGCCTGAAAGGGCTGACAACCGGGTGCAGGGATGGCATCGACAGTGTGAGAAGTGCGGTTCACGAACTGGAAGATGGCGGGTATCTGTGTCGGAGCAAAGTCCGTGATGCCCGTGGCCGCATTATTGACTACAACTATGAAGTCTTTGAACTGCCGCAGAAAGAACGGATTGAAAAACGCCCTGCTCCAGTGCCAAATTCACCATCATCGGAAAATCCAATGTCGGGTTTTCCAACGTTGGAGAATCCAACACAACAAAATACTAATAAACAAAATACTAAAAGACAAAGTACTAATCTATCAGGGCAGACAGACGAATCCGCAGATTTTGACCAGATGGAAGCACAGGTGCGGGAGGAGTTTCGGGAACGGCTGGAGATTGACACTCTTGCCCAGCGGTACGACCCCGACAAGCTGGAGGAACTGCTGGACAACATTGTGGAGATGTACTGCTGTCCTCGGCAGACCCAGTATGTCGGCAAACAGCCGCAGACCACCAAAGCCATCCGGCTGCGGCTGGACAAGCTGACCAGCCAACACATTGAGTACATCTTCGATGTGATGTCCAACACCACCCAGCCCATCAAGAACATCATGGCCTATCTGCGCACCACCATCCTGAACGCCCCCACCACGATGGAGCACTACTATCAGGCGCAGGGTAACTGGCTGACCGCGCAGAGCCGGAAGGAGTGAACACCGTTTTCCACAAAGACCGCAAAACACGTTGAAAGTACAAATGAGAATTTCCATGAAGAACACGAACGCCGTCCGCACCGAGATCCATTACGCACAGGTTGGGGAGTATCAGCTGCCCCTGCTCACCCTGCCGCAGACCGGTGATTCCGAACCGCTGGGCAAATATGGCCGGATGCGGCTGGCCTACCTCAAAAACCAGCGCCCTGTGCTGTACAACCAAATGCTGCTGAACGGTACGCTCTGGCCGCATTTGCAGGATGTCCAGAGAGCCGCCTCAGAACAGGTGGAGCGCACGATTGCGGCCTTGGCAGACAAGTTCCCTGCGCCGGACAAAGAACGCTCACAGCTTCTCTGGGTGGCGCACATGAATGGGCTGAAAGCGCAGGCGGAGGAGGTGGTGGTGAGGGAAGTCGTGTATGCAGGATGAAACCACGATTCATCTTGTCTATCCATCCAAACATGATATAATGGAACAAAGGAGCGTGATACCATGAGCCCAATCGAAGTCCCTGCAAAAATCCAGTTGGTCGAAAAGCGTGAAACACGGACGAGCCGTGGAATGCTCTCAAAGGGCTGGTATCAGGTAGACGACCAGCTTGTTATGGTCAAGGGCAACTCCATCACAGAGGCCGGAACCGCTGGGTTTGAGCCGTATTCTGAGGTGATGGCCTCGCTGATTGCACAGGTACTGGGTCTGCCTCATGTGGAATACGCCCTGATGCCTGCCAAACTCTTTCCCGACATTCAGACCTATTCCTGCGATGTGGTCAGCGTCTGCCCCAAGTTCACAACGGACGATGAACAGCTGTATCATTTTGCAGACTTGGCTGATGCCCATTTCCTTGCCAGCGGTCGAGCCGCTTCACCGGAAGCATTGTTCCAGTATGCGATAGAACTATATGGTAAGAAGTGGCTTTATCAAATGCTGGCATTTGACGCCTTTATCGGCAACGAAGACCGCCACGAAAACAATTTTGATGTAATCGTCCGGGATGGAAAAAATTATGCTCCGCCTATTTACGACAATGGCGGCAGTCTGCTTGCGTGGGCAACGGATGAAGAATTGACAGACACGAAGCTCCGTTATCAGTTCGACAAAGCCAAACCGTTCCGCAGCCATCACGCCCAGCAAATCAAGATGATCGATGAGCCTGTGCTGCCAACGCGTGACTTGGACGAGTTGTATAGTGAAATCATTCAGTCCATCTCGCCTATTCTTGCATTGTTGAGCGAAAAAAGAGCATCTGCGATCCGTCAATACCTGAAATACCGTCTGCACTACCTGAAAGCCGCCATGGGGTGATAAAATGGCCTATCTGAAATTGATGATGGATGAAAAAGAAATCGCCCACTTGAGCGAAGATGGGCAGTCTCTTTGCGCAAATGAGGGTGTGCCGCAGTACAGCCTCCCACTGAACCTTTTCATTGGTGACAAACGTGAAGTTCCATTGGTTGATGTGGTGGTTTGGGCAAAGAAACGAATCTTTCCGAAAAATCGGATGGACTGCAAGGAAATTCTGAAAATGATGGGTCTGCCGAACTACAATGCATGGGAAATCGTCAAACGCACCAACGCCTGCCTGATGGAAGACCCCTATTGGCTGCGATTCAGCGAGGATGAAACCTTTGAGGACACCACGCGCGGCAGGGCAAGAAGGATCATGACCGAATGTCAGAAGCCTGCTGATACCAATTAGTATCATTTATAACAACGTTAGGGCAAAGCTCACATCCCCTTCACTTTAAGTCAGCGTTTGCCGCCGTACATACCTGCCCTTTGGGGACATTCAAATTTTTTCAAAACAGAATCCTTTAATCGCCTTGCTTTTCTCTTAAAATGCGGCCAATTTTAAGGGAAAGCGCATTGAGTAAGGTCTGAATCAGCTTTACTTGCTTGACTTTTTTGTTGGTTGTCAGTATATTGATACTAATTGGTATCAGCATGTATCAGTTATGAGGTGACAGGAATGGATGGAGCCAAATTTGCAAAAATGCTTTCAGACAAGCATCTGTTCGAGCTGGATCGGATGGAGTATAAATATTCTGTCTCTAGTGTCAAGGAGTTTATAGGGTTGCTCCGTCAGAATCTCGCTCAACCTTTGCCTTTGGCTGATTTTTCCAGTGATGAACTGTTCTATCTGCCCAATCTGGCTCAAATCTCCACCAACGGCATGAAGCAGCTTCTTTCTGTTCCCGCAAGCAATCAGTCCTTTGGGTTGCAGGCCATGACTGAGGAGATCCACGCAACCTTCCAAATCGAAAGCATTCGCTCCTCACGCAACAGCATCCGGCATATTCTGAATGGCTACGCCCCGCGTAATGAGGAAGAATCGCGTATTTATGGCATGAAGCGTGGTTTGGACTTCATTGCCGACCGCCAGAATGCGATTACGGAAGAAAACTTGCACCAGCTTTACCAAATCAGCTCCGGCGACTATCTGCCGGATGAAGACCGCCTGTTGCCTGACCATTTTTACCGGCACGACCACGTTTACGTTGTGGGTGGTGAAGAGAGCCGGGAGGGACTTCCGGCGCAACAGCTCCCGGATGCTATGAAACGACTGGTTGATTTCACCAACGCCAAGGATGGCATCAACGAGCTGCACAAAGCAGCCATCCTGCACTTTGCCTTTGCGTACTACCATCCTTACTTTGATGGAAATGGCCGCACAGCTCGGCTGCTCCATCTTTGGTACCTTGTCCAGCAGGGCTATCCTGCGGCACTGTTCACGCCGTTTTCCCGCTATATTGCTGAGAGCAAGGCAGCCTACTACAAAGCCTATGACCGTGTCGAAAAGAACGCACTCATCTCTGGCTACACGGACGTAACGCCGTTCCTGTCCTATTTCTGCAACGAGGTTTATAACCGTCTGCAAGTGGATGTAATACCGCCGCAAGCTGATCTTCAGGTGTACCAGACCGCTCTTGCCAATGGAAAAATCACCGAAAAAGAACGGTTGCTCTGGGAATATGTTCTGTCTGCCTACGGCACGGAGGAGTTCACCACCAAGCAGCTGGAAAAAGACTTCCGCAACGCTGCCTATGCCACGATCCGGACGTTTGTGATGAAGTTCCACGAGATGGGATTGCTGGCAGCAAGGAAAGCCGGAAACCGAGTATATTATAAAGTAAGATAAATTATTGATTTGAGCCGCAGGTGATATTATTTCATTCTGCGGCTTTTTTGTTGCAAATCTTCAGATTTGTGTTGAAATCACTTGTGTGTCGTCCTGCTCAATGCTATAATTATAATGTTGAAGTGTTTATATTTTGTGTATGTTGCACAATTTAAGATGTTTGTGTGATGACATTCTGTAAACACCATCTTTTTTACGCCCGGATTTCCTGAAAGGCCAAAACAAAAATGATCTTTTCTGAAAAAAGCGAAACTCCAAACTTGACTGACTATCTCAAAGCAAAGCCAGACTCCGTAGTTTACTACGGCGACAAAAAATCCACCGCGAGCTGGCAGTTGCTTTATTTTATTGCGCTCAAACTGATTGCGGCAAAGCATCCGGATGAATTAATGCGCCTTGAAAGGAAAAGCATTTTAGGGGATAAGATTGAAATTGGAAGCGAAATTGAGATTCGAGAGTTTTCGCATCCACTCGGCATTATGCGGAAGCCGGATGGAAAATGGCTTTTTGCTGAAACAGACTTCAATGTGCAACAAATTCTGCTCCACCTGAAAAAGCTGATGGAGATCTGTAAAGACCCATTGGACACAATGGTAATCTATTTCTCCGCAAATCAGTCACAAAATGTATCCTTGCGCACCGATAAATCGGATTCTCCTTTGATTCGGAAATCGCTGGCTGAAATCTTCCGACCAAAAGTTCCCAAAGCAACACCCACTGTGACCACGGCCGAACAGCAATATGTGCAATGGCTGATTCAAAAAGGTGAGAAGCCTTCAGAAGCGCAAGCTGCTTTTTCCATGACGGAAAAAGTCATCAACCGGCTTCAAATATCTGCCAAGCGACTTTTCTCAGTGACAAGCGCTGTTGAACTCAAATACATTCTCTCTGCGCTGCGGCGCACACCGCAGTGGCACTATTTTTCGTCAAGACAGCAAAACCAAATCGTGTATACGATTGATCTGTATCGAGAATTTCGGGAAAGCTCAGCGAAAGCACTGGCAAATGCGCAAGCTGCATCAACAGTGCAGCCGCCCGCTACAACTTCGACCTCTCATCCCTCCGTGTTGCCTGCCTCTGCTTTGTCCGGTTCGCAGAAAATTTCTTCTCCGGAAAAATTCTCCTGCGCAGGAGCAAATCCTCTTGAAGTGCTGTTTGATGGCAAACACATCGAGGCGAAAACATGGAAGGATGTGTATGTCGCAGGTGTTAAGGAACTGTACAGCCGCTATCCTCAAAAGTTTATTTCGCTCATCGGCGACCCGGACAACAAAACTGGTGTCTATATTGAAACTGCCTATCGGGCCCATAAACTGAAAGGGCTGAAGGTCCTCACCAAAAACAGTGCAGGGCAGTGGCTTTATCTGGAAACCGAGAAAACCCCGGATGAAGCCATGACAAGCCTTTATAAGCTCCTGGATCATTGTGGAGTTGCGCATACTGCACTTTCGGTTCAGTGCAAAAAGGCTGAATCGGATGTACCGGTCACAGTGACCGACGTTTCGATTCCCCAAGTGGTTTCTTCTGCGCCAGCAAAACCGATTGCCAAGCCTGTTGCTGCGCCTGTTGAAAAAACAGCTGTACGGACACCGCCCAACGCAAACAGTTCCGCTTTTTATCAATGGATGCGGAACGAGATGCATCTGGCAGAATCCTCCTCACGGAGCTATGCCTCTGCGATCAACAACTGTGAACAGCTGGCTCGGCAAATCGGCTTGGACAGCACGGCTCTTTATGGCGTATCCCTTGACGTTGCAACACGCACGAAAGATCTGTTGACTGCTACAAAGGAATATACCGCAACCAACGCCAGACAGAACAATCGGCTGCGGGCCGCACTGGCAAAATACATACAGTATCTTTCTGTGCCGGAAAGCGGTTCTGCGAAAAAGGAGCCACTCGCTTCTAAACCTGTTGCAACACCCGTGCAAGCACCCGCAGTCATTTCTCCGGTCTCTCAGAAGCTGATTCAGGATGTTGAAAAGGTCGTGCTGGACGCAGATTTGGACGGCATTGCACTGTCAGATCTCTATGGAAAAATTCACGCATCGGACAACGCCATTCGGGAGGCAGTTTTAGCATCTTCCAAAATCGTATCACTGGCAGGCAAACTCTACCACGAGGATGCCTTTGTAGATTGGGACGATGGTGCCAGTCAGATGGAGCAGCTTTTGGAAAAACTTATGGAGAGGAACAACGGCTATGTTTCGGACACGCAGCTCTATGAATATGTTCGTGCCGAAATGCAGATGTTCCTGAATGATAATGGCATCAGTAGTTCCGCAATGGTTTATGACCTCGCTCGCCACCTGTTCGAGAAGGTCGGATATCACGGAAAGCATTACTCTTTTAGCAATAAGACGCATATCTCGCGTGGTGGCGACGATCAGATTGGTTCGGTTCTCGATGTGATGCGCCGTTATGCACGGGAACAGGACGGAATGTTTGTGGAGGAGGATCTGATTCAATATCTGCAAAATGTCGGGCTGAAAACCGGCAATCTGCACGGCCAGATGAAGTTGAATGAAGAACCGATTTTCCTCTATTACCAGCCAGATGTGCTGATTACCGGGGAAAGTTTGCAACTGAATGAAGCATGGTTTGCCAAAGCGCAGCAGGCTCTGGATAAGCTGTTCTCAGATTTAGGGGATCACATTGTTCTGCGCGATATCCAGCCGTGGTGGTACAGTTTGCTCCCGGCTTTGCCCGGTAACCGACCGTGGACACCTTTACTGTTGCAAAGCATTCTGGGCTTTTACAGCAAAAAGCTGGGCAATGCTAAGACGATCTGCGGTATGGCCAGCCAATCCAAGGATACCCTGCACGCCATGCTGGTGAGCGGCTCCAGTGAAGTCCAGACTTTTTCGGATGCCGTTGCAGCGTGGTATGTCGATGACGGCATCACAGGAAAACGGTTCCAAGCAGAAGATCTGCGTGAACTTCTGGTCAAGCGTGGGCTTCTTGCAGGCAGTGAATTGTATGGCAGACTTCACAAGGCACTTGCCAACGATCCCCGTTTTGCATGGAGTGCAGACAATACCACCGTGACGATCAATTTGTAAATAGAAAACGAACGCCAGAAAATCTCTGGCGCAAGAGAGGAATGAAAAGCCGCCGTGTACGGTTATGAATGGACGGAAGAGAACGGCATCTTCCGGCTGACGATCAATGCAAAAATTCAAAAAGAAATTCGCCCGGTATTCCATGAAGAATTGGACTTCTTCGGGATGGATCAATACTGGGATTATCCCAAAGATACAACTGCCCCGCTGCTTTGGGCAGAGGGCGTTCGCCGCTATGTTCTGAACGGTGTCTGCGTGGCTGAAGCGCAGGGAGGAGGCTTCTATACAAAACCGACGATTAAACGTTTGACAGAAGAACGTCTGAAACTTGTTCCCATTGATACAGATCGGCTCTATGAAGTCAACCGGCAAATTATGCTGAGCCTGGAGCAAAAGGCAGTCCAATTTATCCAAACACAGTATGAGCACTATCTTCCGTTAGGGTTCTCATTCGTCTGTGCCTTTTCGGGCGGCAAGGACTCGCTGGTTCTTCTTGACCTGATGACAAAAGCACTTGCTCCAAAGGATTATTATGTTGTATTCAGTAATACCGGCATGGAGCTTTCTGATACGCTGAACGCTGTCCAGAAAGCCAAAAAGCGATGGCCTGAATTGCGCTTTGAAGAAGCCAAATGTCACATGGACCCCACGGAAACATGGGATGAATTTGGTCCTCCGGGACGACGTATGAGATGGTGCTGTCAGGTACACAAATCTGTTCCAACGCTCCTAAAACTTCGGGAAATAACAGGTTTTTATAATACGAAAGCTGTTGTTTATGATGGTGTCCGTGCCGAGGAGAGCGCAAGACGTTCCAAATATGATGAGGTAAGTGAAGGAAAGAAAAACATCAGTCAAGTAAATGCCAGCCCTATTCATAAATGGAATACAGCCGAACTCTATTGTCACATTCTAAAGAACAATCTTATGTTAAATAATGCCTACAAGCTGGGATTGTTCAGAGTAGGGTGTATGGTATGCCCGCTTTCTTCTGATTGGTGGGATGGAATTGCCAATTATCACTATAAAGAGGAAATGGCTCCATTTCTTCAACGGGTAGAACAATATGCAAAAAACACAAAGCCTGAAAAAGAGGTTAAAAAGTATATTGAGGGCGGCGGTTGGAAAGCAAGAATGGGTGGTCGCGGGCTGACAAACGGTGGAAATCGTGTTGTGGAACGAATCTCCGATAATCAAATCAGCTTCACGATCCAACATCCTACGCAGCCGTGGCTTAATGTCGCACCCATATTAGGACCTATTACAGAACAGAATCGTGATTCCGGTGTGCAAAAAATCAATAATGTCAGCTTGGATTACCGCCTCAAAAAAGGCGATGGCCAGTTGTACGTAACGTATAGCCCATTTTCTAAGATGGATAGGTTTACAATCAGTCATCTTAGAGGCATTGCCAACAAAGTAGCATATTGTCAGGGATGCAAAGCCTGCGAAGTCCAATGCCCAACGGGTGCGTTTACCATTCAGTCCAATGGGCAAATTTTGATTCGACAGAATCTTTGCTGCCACTGTTCTAACTGCCTAACATTTTGTGAAAAAAGTTGTCTGGCCGCAAAATCGCTAAGTACAACCGGGGGAGGAAGTAATATGAATATGAAAGGCATGAATGCATACCAGCATTTTGGATTAAGGCAGCCATGGATCGAGCATTTTATGGCCGATGGTGTTAATTGCTTCGGTCAGGGCGTTTTGGGAAATCGTCAGTATGATGCTCTAAAAGTCTGGCTTAGAGATGCCGGCATCATTAAATCCAATAAAGACAAAACCATTTCGGTCACTTCTTTGGGAGAAAAACTCATTCAACGGGGTTCGTATAATCCATTTGTTTGGGCCATTATTTGGGCAAATCTTGCCTATAATTCAACGATTTGTCGGTGGTATTGCTTGAACACCGAAATTGGCGCAACATACGAAAAAGGTGACCTCGTTGTCATGATTGGAGAAGAATACTCAAAGTCAACACGAGACAATGCTGTAACATCGTTGCTCGAAACACTTCGTCAGTCTCCGATTGGTAGTGCTCTCCAGCAGGGAATTCCCATGGAGCTGTCCAAAACAACATATTCTTACTACCGTGCCGGATGGGAATACCCCCATGCGGTTGCTTTGCTGTATGCACTTTATCTCTATGCTGAGCATACTGGCCGTAAGAGCTTTACTTTCTCTGAGCTGGTCAATGCACACAGCAATCCGGATGCAAAGGGAATCTCTCCTGCGGATATCTACGGCATTGATGTGAAGAAGTTCCGCGAAGATGTGCAGGGCTTGGCAATCAGTTTCCCGAAACACATCCGGGTTTCCTTTGTGGCAAACCTGGACAACATCATTCTGGAAGATTATTCTTCCGACGACATTATTGATCTGGCCGAGGAATAAAAATCGAGAGGAGTTTGCGGTCATGGCATACAACAAGCAGTACAAAGACTTCCTTGAAATCAGCCCCAACTTCGAGTCGGTCGTGGACATCGATGCGGATAAGCGGAATCAAAACCTGTGGCGTGAATACATTGTTGGCGATGACATGGAAAATCTCGTGGATGTTCTGTGCCAGTCGCTTGGCAACGAGGCTCCGGATGCCCGGAGATCGTTCTGGGTGCATGGTTCTTATGGCACCGGTAAAAGCTATGCAGCTATTTTTGTAAAGCATCTGCTGGAAGAAGATCCGAACGTAATCGACGAGTTCCTGTCGAAATCCTCCAGACTGTCCAAATATCGTAATCGCTTTATGAAGTGCCGCAACAAGGGCGATTATCTGGTGATCTGGAAGACAGGCTGCACGGGCATACGCACCGGCGACATGATGCTGGTAGAAGCAGAGCAGGCTGTCCGTGAAGCTCTGGTTGCTAAATTTGGCGATAAAGCGGATCTGGGTGGCGCATCGTTGATCAGTGCGGTGACCGATAAGTTGGATGATGCGTCCATCAACTGGGATCATGTGATTGAAAATACGATTCTGAGTGATGATTATTCTTCGGTGGAAGAACTGCGCGCTGCGGTTTCCTCTGGCAAGCTGTCTGCCATCCAGACGACTGCCATGGTTCTGCGGGACATGAAGTTTGGCCTGATTTCCAATCTGGACACGTTTGAAAATTGGCTGACAGAAGTCATTGATGCCAATGGTCTTGCCAAGAGTGGCATCTTCTTTATCTGGGATGAGTTTACCGAGTACGTTGCACATAGCGATGACCACACCATCATGCAACAGCTCTCTGAATTCTGCAAGGTCAAGCCGTTCTTTATGCTCTATGTTGTCCATCGTTCGGATGAGATGGTCGATAGCATGGGCAAGGACCGCTATCAGATGATTACCAACCGCTTCCACACAGTAGAATTCCACATCAGTGCATCTGCTGCGCTGGACCTGATTGCGGGTTCTATTGTTGTGCGCAACGGTATGCAGAACGCATGGGCTGATGAACGCAATCAGGTTGTCAACGATTTCAAGAAATTCCTGCCAGATCTGGTTGGTCTGGATGACAAGACCGGCGAAATGATCGACAAGCTGTGCCCCATCCACCCTATGACGATTCGGTTGCTTTCTCGTGTGGCGGAGAGCTTTGCTGCTGCGCAGCGTACCATGTTCCGCTTTATGAAGGATCAATCGAATTCTGACATTGGCTTTGTCGGATATATCAACCACTACGGCCCGGATGATGAAGCACGCTGGCTCACCCCGGAATGGCTGTGGGATTATTTCTTCACCCGCGAAAGCGACTTTAGCGATAAAGATACGAAAGTTGCACCTTATATCCAACATTATGAGGAAAGCCTGCATCTTGTTGAAAGTGATGAGGATGCGCTGCGCCTGTTCAAAATCGTGATGCTGCTGCTTGCTGTTTCTTCCACCACTAAAGGCGCATATGGTGTGCGTCATATGCAGGGTGGCATTGCTGCAACACTGGACTGTCTGGAAAACTGTGTGGCTGGTGTACTTAGCAAAGATAAAGTGCGTGACCTGCTTGCTACTTTGGAGGAAAGCAAGCTGGTGCTTCAGGATCAGGCTGCCAATGGTACGATTCGGCTTCAACTCCCGTTCAAGGGTGGCTCCGGCGATGCATTCCGGGTCAAGTTTGAAAATAACGACCGGAAATATTCTCGGTATCAGATGTTTGCCAAGGATGGGCGCTTCTCCAACGAGTTGGAAAAGAAGGTCTGGGACGAAAACGATGCAACCTTCAAACGCATGAAGATTGCTGTTTGCTGTGCAGAAACCAATTCTATCAATAATCGTCTTGCCGAGGTAAAGGCAGAATTGGTAAAATCGCCTTACAAACTGGGTCTGCTGATTGTCACAGTAAAGGATGATCCGCAGTATAGCGCGATCCAGAATACGCTGGCTCACGCTGCCGCCGATGCAAATGAACCCCGGTTGACGATTGCTCTGCTCAAGACGCCTCTTAGTGACGAGAACCGTAAAGCATGGCTGACACAGCTTACCAAAATGGAGCTTGCTAATGAGAGTGGGCAAACTGCATCTGCAAATGGCTACAAGCTGGAAAGCGAAAAAGTGGTCAACACATGGACTGCGCAGGCTACTGGCGGCGGCAAACTCGTGGCATGGAATGGCACCAATATGTTCAATAATCTCTATGGCACGGCAAATTTGCGCCATACCATCATTACACAGGTTCTGAACAATGTTTTCCCCTACGCCCCGGAACAGATCGTCAAAATGGTTACCGCCTATAAACCTTGCAACGATGCTGCACCGGCAGCGGGTATTGCTCGTAAAGGCGCAACCACCCAGATGCAAAGCGTTTTGAACAGCATCTCTCCTGAAATTCTGCAATTTACGGAGATTGACGGAATCGCCAACGCTACGGGCGATAAAACCGTAACAGCTGTTTCTGCGCTCGCAAAGGTCATTCGTGATAAGATGGATTCCGGTCAGCGTGTGATTCTGAGCGACTTGTGGCGTGAACTGCAGGAGCCGCCATTTGGTTATTATAATACGATTGCCTGCGGCATCCTGCTTGGCCTGATCTTCTCCTGCTACAAAAACACAGCCTTCAGCTGGACGGATAGCGTCCAGAGTACGCACATTTTGAACGAACAAACTCTCAAGAGCATGATTCTGTCCATGTGCAAAGGCTCCCTCAACTCGGACTATCTATCTGCCGGCAGTATCACGTTCCAGCACTTCCGCGATTACGTTAAAGACATTATAAATTTGACCGATGCACAGGTTGCAACAGAAGCCGAATGTTGCCGTAATATGCGCGCCGCTATTACCCAGTCTGGCGCACCGTTCTGGGCATTGAAGTATCTCCCGGACGGAACGTATGGACCCAACACTGATAAAGCAAACACGATCATCAATGTGAACTGCACCCCATTTGTTAGACAGTATGGTATACTGTTTAGGAAATGGGGTGTTTTTGTATGCCGGAAAAGAAAAAGCAAAAGACATATAGTGGAGAATTCAAAATTGAAGTCGTTGAAACAATGCGAAAAGAAAATCTAAGTTACAAAGAAACCGTGAGACACTTTGGGCTGAGAAGCGATAAGCAAGTGCGTATGTGGGAGCGCATCTATCTGGAAGAAGGCAAAGAGGCTCTCTTGCTGGAACGTCGTGGACGAGCTTGTGCAGCCAGCGGAACACGGAAAGGGCGAAAGCCGAAATTAGACAAGCAGGTAGAAGAAGATCTCATTGCAGAGAATCAACGGCTTCGTATGGAGATTGACTACTTAAAAAAATTGAGAGCCTTGGTGCTGGAAGAGGAACGTCAAAACAGAAAGCACAAGTAGTTCAGGAACTAAGGCAGAAATATCCGTTAAAAGCGTTGCTGCAGCTTGCCGGGCTTCCTCGCAGCACGTTCTACTACTATCTGCATCAATCTCAAAAGCCAGCGAGATACCAGATGATAAAAGAAGCAATCGTTGCGATCTTCAACAATAACAAGAAGCGGTATGGATATCGCAGAATCACACAAGAACTACATAACAACGACATTTGTGTGAATCACAAGACGGTTCGGAAGCTCATGAAACAGTTGGGCTTGGTCTGCCATGTCCGTGAGAGAAGAAAGTACAATTCTTACAAAGGGGAGGTTGGCGAAGTGGCTCCCAATCTGTTAGAACGACATTTCAAAACGAACGAACCAAATCGAAAATGGGTCACAGACGTTACGGAGTTTAAGGTAAATGACCAGAAGCTTTATCTATCACCAATCATTGATCTGTTCAACGGAGAAGTGGTCAGTTATAACCTTAGCCGCCATCCTAATTTTAAGCAAGTCACGGATATGCTGGAAGGTGCTTTTCGGAAGCTGCCAGATAAAGTAGATGATTTGATTCTGCATTCAGATCAAGGCTGGCAGTACCAGATGAAGCTTTACCAAAACCTGCTGAAAGCGAAAGGCATTACACAGAGCATGTCTCGCAAAGCTACTTGTCTGGATAATGCCGTCGCCGAAAACTTCTTTGGCTTGCTCAAGACAGAGTTGTTCTATTTGGAAAAATTCAGTTCCATCGACCAGCTCGAAAAGGCCATTGTTGAGTATATCGACTACTACAACAACCGCCGAATCAAATTAAAACTAAACGGCCTGAGCCCTGTGCAGTACAGGATCCAGACCGTTCGAGTCGCTTGATCTTATTTTTGTCTAACTTTTGGGGTTCACTTCAATGAAATGCAGCAGTTTATTTCGGCTGATATTGACCGTGAAGCCATTATGAACGATGTCCTTCTGAATTTCCAGAGTCGCGGAAAAGTCAAGGTTGCTATGCGAAAGGCATTTCAGGATAAGGCTGTCATGTCTACTGCATTCCGCAATTTCTTGTATTCTTCCTCCCCCGCACTGGCCGATGTTGCCACAACGCTTTCCATCCAGCCGGTGGATTTGAGTGATCGCCTGCATCTCAGCATGCAGGGTGAAATTTATACATGGACCGAGCAGCAAGTTGCGGATAAGCTGGCCGACATTGTGAATGAATATCAGTATCTGGTTGAGGTTGACCATGCATTAGGACAAAACTACCGCAATTTGGAAGATGCCCGCAAAGATTTGGCAAACCGTTTCAAGTATCAGCGTATTCCTTTCACCGCAGTTGAGGATATCCAGAAGCCCTGGTATCCTGCGTTAAAGGCTCTCCGTACACTATCTCTTGGAAAAGTCGCCCACCTGACCGCTGATGAGCGCAATGCGGACGCTGCCGCTCTGCGCAGCTATGGAAAGTCGGCAAATGACTTTCTGACCGACAGCAAACCCACACTTGCTGATATTCTGGATGACCGTGATGTAAATTGCACTGCTGAGGAACTGGACGCTATTTACTCCGGCCTGAAAAGCACGCCGTTTGATGCGACTCTCACCCAATTCAATCACCTGCTGGATCAGCAGGTTGCTCGTATCGGACAAGCTCGCAATCGCAGTAAGCTGAAGGCACTGTGGGAAAGCGTTACAGGGAAGGAGTCTGTCAAGGCATGGTGCGACTCTTTCTCGACACCTATTTTCTGGATAATTCCAAAAGAGCTACGCAAACCGATTCACACGGTCATTGACCTTCAGAGCGGTATAACTACTCCTCGTGATACAGAGGTCATTGCTGCAATTGATGCTTTGCAGAATGAGAAAGCTCGTGTTTTGACGGATGCCCAAAAGGTATACGCCGCTCTTTATGAAACCGTTGGCTCTGAGTATGTTACCTATTTTAAAGTACATCGCCCAGAATTGCTTGCCAAGTTGAAGCTGTCCCACGGAAATGATATGAGTACTTGGGAAGCACCAGAACTCAGTCGGCTTCAATCTATGATGAAGTCGGCCATCCAACAGCAGGCTCGACAGGAAAAATTGCAGAATACTAAGAATGAAATTGCTGAAATGCCTGTAAGTCGTTTGCGTGAGAATATCGCCAGTTTTCTGGATAACCACCCTGAATACTGCGATGAGTTTCTAAAATAAGGAAAGGAGCAAAACTATGACGGTAGATCAAGTCATTGATACGTTGAAATTGGAAAAGCAGCAACGTGTGCCCAGCCGTTTTCCTTGCCGTGCTATCATGGTCGGAAATATTGCTGAATATTGCGATCTTCTGGAAAAGCTGAAAACAATTCCCAATGTGGAAGTGGTTCCTTCAGACGTGCTGTTTTCCTCTGCCGATGTGCTACCTGCCTATGACAGTCTTATGGATTCCCAATATAAAGACAAATGGTTGATTCTCCCCGGCGTGAGCGAATACCTTCGGCTTTTTTCCAGAGGTGAGACCCAGCGTCAACGCTTTACAAAGCTCTGGCGCTATATGGGATATGGCTCTGATCTCGGTCGAATTATCATTCCTCTCTGGGGATGTAGTGCCCAGTGGCATGATAAAGATCTTCACCTCGATGGTGATGAGCGGCAGAAAGACTTTTTCTTTGACTGTACTACCGACATATCTGACCCACAAACTCTGAAAATTCTCGTTTTGTCAAAGCAATTTGATAAATATCAAAACACCCTTGTAAACGCAGCCAACAAAGTATTTTCTGGCATACGAAGCTGGTATGAATACTGGTCGAACCCGTCCGTACAGTATTCAGAGTATGTCCTAATCACCGGAAGATTGCGCGATATGCAATCTACGGCAGGAGATATCTCAGTTCATGTTTTACCAGATACATTGTCTTTTATCCGTGCTTATCTTCAGGGAGGAGAAGCATTAACTTCAGAAAACTGCCCGGATGAATCAGTCAATTTGTTATTTCCTTATGCGCTCCAAAAGGGAAATCTTGACGAAGCTATCCTCAACTGCCTGAATCTTGTTCATTTTCAAAATACAGATGTCATGGGAAAATGGGCAACGATGAATAACGGTCAAAAACAACTTGCCATGCTTTGGATGCAGTTACATCAGCAAGACGACTATCTCTCTTATTGCGTCCGCAAGGCAAAAAATGCAAATGATCTAGTAGATAATATTTATCATGACATTTTCTCTCTTCGTCTCCGGCATCCTGAATGGGAAAAAGAAAGTCAGGAGTTGATGTCTGCACTGAACCTGTCTAAAGATCCCGCATTTTTCAAGGCATTGGATGAAATCCCTGATTACAAGCTTCGGCTCTGCTATCTGACAGGAAATACCCAGGCTGAACGCATTTATCTGATTCATATGATTGGAGAATGGCTGAGGATGGATGCTCAACAGGCTTTGTCCTGCTCGGAGGTTCAGTCTGCTTATCCTGAGCTTTATGCCTATCTACAGCACACTGAACTGTTTAAGGATAGTGACTCTGAGCGGTACTTTGATTCCTACAAGTCTTATAAACTTTCAAATCGCTTGCCGCAGGATGAGGATATTTATTTTTCAAACTTTGATATAAATTCTTATCCCTATCGCTATACGTTGCTTAGCGATTCGATAACAACGGACAGCGTTATTTTATGGATTGATGCACTTGGCGCCGAATGGCTTTCCTTGCTTTGCTGGACATTGCAAAAAGACAATAATGGTCAGATAAAATCCGTTGCTCTGGCACAGAGCTGCTTGCCAACGGAAACGGAATACAATGACCAGTGGAATAAAATGGATACGCCGCATGACAAACTTGATAAGTTGGACAAGTTGGCGCACCATGGCGTAATTGATGATCCAAGTTATTATGCCTGCATTCAGGAACAGTTTTCGTTCTTTTCCAAAGTCGTCGATAAGGTTGAGGAGCTGTTCCAAAAATACCATCGGGTAATTATTACGGGAGATCACGGAAGCAGTCGCCTTGCTGCGAGGTTTTTCCATGCAAGGGAGGGCTACCCTGCGCCAGCATCTTCTCAGGTGTGCAGTCATGGTCGATTTTGTATTTTTAATGGAGCTAAAATCATTGCTAGCTCCAATCAAGTGATCGCTAAAGACTCAGATGGAAATCAATATCTGATTTTCAAAAATTACGATCATTTTAAGCAGTCTGGCTTTGCCGCCGGCGGCGATGATGAAAATGCACAATACGGCGAACTTCATGGCGGCGCTTCACCTGAAGAGTTGCTTGTTCCTGTGGTTGTATTTGACAGCATCCACGAGCTACCACTTACTGCGACATGGAAAAAAGATTCTATCAAGTTTTCTATGAAAAAAGCCAAACCAGTTATTCTGTTCAATAAACCCGTTCAAAATGTTCAAGCTAGTCTTGGAAGTGTCGATGGTATCTGCACTCCTATAGACACAGTTGGTAAGGAATGGATGATAGTTTTTTCTGAAAACAAGGCTGAAGCCACAAAGAATTTTAAATACGATCCGATTATTATAGCCGATGGAAAAGTTGTCCATGTTCCATCACTGGAAATAAAGCCCGCTCTTGGGGGAGGAGATTTCGACCTTTAATGCGAGTAAAGAAAAAAGTATGTTGCGATTGTGGTAAGGTTCTAACAAAAGATGAGATTGCACTTTCTCAAAAATTGATTGACCTTGATACCGAAGATTTTTATTGTTTGCCATGCATGGCAGAATATATCGGATGCTCCGAGGATGATCTACACATTAAAATTCGAGAATTCAAAGAACAGGGATGCACCTTGTTTCTGTGAGAGGACGGCGATTGTATGCTGGAGGATAAAGTCAGAGAAATTTTCGCTGACATGGTTGTATTAAAAGATCCCCAAAGAAGCGAATATTTTTCCAACCTGAGCATTCCTTCTTATATGCGTGATTGGCTGGTTATGAAGTTCTCAGATGACAATGGAACCATCGATTACGAAAGTGTTGGACGATATATCAAGCGTTATATTCCGAGTCGGGAAGATTTCGAGCAATACAAATTTCAAATGGTCAATGGTGACACCGTTCAATTTTTGGCTCGGGTTCGAGTCTCTGTTGATGTAAAAACAGGAAAAACAGTCTTTGAACTGCCTGATTTTGGTGGCTCTCGCGGTGGGGCAGGTGGTGTTGTAGCTTATGATGTCGCTGAGAAATGGCAAAACACCTTGCTGCGGGAAAGTGAAAATTGGGGCATCGTAACACTCTGCTGGATGATGGATGGAACTCCATCAAAACCGAAAGGTCTCATCACAATGATTGGCTACAAGCCATTCTGCCCTTACGATATAGATCTTGAGTTTTATCGTGATGCACGAAGCCAATTTTCTATTCATGAATGGATTGATGTCATTATCGAAGCAATCGACTACAATCCCGACGGGTACTTAGATGAGAATGGTGAGGTGAGCGAACGGAAAAAACTTTATTTTCTTCGTCGCCTTCTGCCATTCGTTGAAAAACGCGTTAATCTGATTGAACTTGCTCCAAAAGGCACCGGAAAAAGTTACGTGTTTGAAAAAATAAGCAAGCGTGGTTGGCTTATTAGTGGCGGTACTGTATCTCGTGCATCCTTGATTTACGACAATGCGAAAAAGACCGGTGGTCTTCTTACACGATTTGATTTTGTGGGGTTTGATGAAGTTCAGTCTATTACATTTGAACAACCCGGTCAAATTCAGCAGGCGCTCAAGCACTACATGGAATATGGCGAGATTAAAGGCTTTGATGCTTCGTTGTCTTCAGGTGCAGGTGTAATTGTTCTTGGAAATATTGATGCAGACCGATTTGACACAAATAAAAATATGGTTGCTAATATTAGTGAAGTGTTCGGGGAATCTGCAACATTGGATCGTTTCCATGGTTTTATTCCTGGATGGGAAATCCCTCGAATGACAACCGGTATGATTGCCAAGGGTTGGGCCATCAATACGGAATATTTTGCCGAAGTGATGCATGCCTTGCGAGATGATCTCACATATTCAGCTGTCGTTGATGCTATGATTGATTTTCCTTCAAACGCAGATAAACGCCATATGACCGCAATCAAGCGGTTATGTACCGCGTTTTTGAAACTTCTGTTTCCTCATGTACAAACTCCAAATGATATTGACCGTCAGGAATTTATTGACTATTGTCTAAATCCCGCTATTGAAATGCGCTCTGCGATCTATAAACAGCTCTGCATCATCGATGCCAAGGAATATGATGTTCCAAGCAAGCGCATCCCTGAGATTGTTTGCAAATAACAAAGGTGCTTACTCATGATTTATGCTGATAATGCAGCGACCACCCCGTTGGATCAGGATTCTTTTGAGGCAATGAAGCCATTTCTTCTTGAGCAGTATGGAAACGCCTCACAGCCATATTCTTTTGCCAGAGAACCACGAACTGCCTTGAAGTGGGCAAGAGAAACTATTGCTGACTGCATTGGGGCAAAACCCGAAGAAATCTATTTTACATCCGGCGGCACTGAAAGTGATAACTGGGCTATAAAAAGTAGCTCTTTAAAACGCCCTATCTTGACTAGCCAAATTGAACACCATGCCATTCTAAATGCTTGTGCGGCAATGGAGCATCTTGGTGTAAATGTTCGATATCTTCCTGTGAATTGTCATGGAACGGTTCAAACTGAAACCTTAGAGGCTGCCATGGATTGTAAGCCCCGGTTGGTTTCAATTATGCTTGTCAATAATGAAATCGGGAGCATTGAGCCCATAGCTTCTCTTGCAAACATTGCGCATAAATACGGTGCGCTGTTTCATACGGATGCAGTTCAGGCTGTTGGACACATTCCGATTGATGTAAATAGCCTAGGCATTGATATGCTGTCCGCATCTGCTCATAAATTTAATGGCCCTAAGGGAATAGGCTTTATTTTCATAAAATCCGGAACATCTCACCATCCATTTATGGATGGCGGTGCTCAAGAATCTGGGATGAGAGCCGGAACGGAAAATGTTGCCAGCATTGTTGGAATGGCTACTGCTCTAAAGAAAAACTGCCATGAAATGAAACAGAATCAAGAGAATTTGCTTCAAATTGAGCAAAAATTCTTGAATGTCCTTTCCAATTCCAAACTTGACTTTGTTCGTAACGGTGATGTTGATCATATTCCAGGAAATGTAAGTATATCATTTCGTAATGCCTCCGGCGAAATGCTGCTCCATCGACTGGATTTGATGGGAATCTGTATTTCAACTGGGTCAGCCTGCGACAGCAAGAGCATCCAGACCTCGCACGTCCTAAAGGCAATTCATCTTTCCGATGAATATGCACGTGGTACGATTCGAGTTTCCTTTGGCAAGCAAAATACACTTGATGAAGCAACAACTATTGCTAATGCCATCATCAAGATTTTGAATTCAAGAACAGTGTAATATTTTCTTTCAGCTTTTTTATTCAGTTTCTGCAAGCAGTGCCTTTGTGCGTACAAAGGCCAGAGAACACGCACGGCATTGAAACCTTGCCGTGCGTGCTCTGTTTGTTGGGATGCAATCCCAATCCCTGTAATCATCACAATTCCGTGATGGCTGCGCATTCCTGTGGTGTGCTGAAAGAGCGTTTTGCAAAAAACGCGTAGCCTGCATCCGTCGGATGCAGTTCAGGGGTTTGGGATTTCCCAACAAGCATTTTGCAACGCAAAAATGGTCTTTGTATATACGAAGACACTGCTTGCTACGGCTATGAACGCCTTTTGAATTGCAAAATGATTTTTCAGTTGCTATACTGGGCTTATCAAAGTTTTTTCGGGAGGATGCCGCAGTGACTGCACAGACAATGCAAATCAGGAACCGACCTTGCCGCATTTACGGCGAAGCCCATGCGGAATACCTGCTGCTCCAAATGACCGGCGAACATGAGTTGCAGAGCATGGATCATGAAGTGGCGGCTATTGCACAAAGCAACCGAAAGTATCTGTTTGTGGCCATCCCGGTGGAAAGCTGGAACGATGCACTTTCTCCGTGGGAAGCTCCTGCGGTATGGGGCAAAGAGAGTTTCGGCGGCGATGCAGCGGACACGCTGCACTTTCTGACAGAGCAGGTGATCCCCACGCTAAAGCAGCGGTTTGCACTGCCGGAAAACGTCAGAATCATTCTGGGTGGCTACTCACTGGCCGGACTGTTTGCTTTGTGGGCATCCACCCAGACTGATCTGTTCTACGGTGTCGCCGCCGCCTCGCCCTCGGTGTGGTTTCCGGACTGGATGGAGTTTGAACAGCAGCGCCCGATACAGACGCAGCACATTTATCTGAGCCTTGGCGACAAGGAAGAGCGCACGAAAAACATCGTCATGGCTGTGGTAGGGGATAATATCCGCACTCTGCACAGTCAGCTTATAGCGCGCGGTGCAGACTGCACCCTTGAATGGAACAGCGGCGGGCATTTCAAAGACGCCGACCTGCGCACGGCGAAAGCCTTTCAGTGGGCGATGGAGGAACACACATGACCATTTTGATTGATGCCGATGGTTGCCCTGTGGTGGATTTGACGTTGCAGATTGCAAAGCAGTTCGGCGTTCCTGTCATCATCTTGTGCGATACCTCTCACCAAATCGAGCGTGAAGGTGTGCAGACGCTGGTGTTCGATAAAGGTTCTGACAGCGTGGACTTTGCCCTCGTCAACCGGGTAAAACCGAGAGATGTGGTTGTGACGCAGGACTACGGACTGGCGAGTATGTGTCTTGCCAAGTGCGCACAAGTGCTAAACCAGAATGGTCTGGAGTACACCGCCGACAATATGGACGCTCTCATGCTGCGGCGGTATGAAAACAAAAAGCTCCTCCGTGCCGGGAAACACCCAAAGGGATGTGCAAAGCGAACGAAGGAACAAGACGTTATATTTAAGCAAGCTCTACATCACATTTTATGTCCTTAAAAAATTAAGTCCCCCGCTCACTAAAACTAAGCAGAGGACTTAATGATAAGTTTATATGTTACGTATATAATAAAATGACTGTGGAGGGGTTCTGAAATTAAAATCCTGCAATTTTTTAGGAGTGCTATAATGAATTACGTGCTCTAACTTATAAGCAACCGCTTTTTCGCGCCCTTTAAAGTATCGAAAATACTCCTTTTCGGGTATTCCCGCATTTTCTGATACGAGATTCCACAAAACACGTGGTGATTCTTGAAGAACATCGTTTACAGTGCATTCGCCTGTTATCGCACAAACTGGAGAAGTCTCATAGATATATATTTTTTCGATTGGTTGCTTGCAGCAAACCTTTCGAAATTCATACCATTTTGATCCTTCAAATATTTTCTGAGCATACTGAGGTTTAATTGAAAACACTGCATTCATTGGTCATGCACATCTTTTAAAGACAATCGTCTCATTCAACGGGCCGTTGAACGCATATTCGACAATTCCCTGCTTATAGTAGTCTATGTATTCTTTATAAAGAACGAAACCATTCTTTTCTAGCAAAGATTTAAATTCATCAATATGATACGACGACACCGTAATAATTGGCCTTGCACATTGAAGTTCTTTAAACGCAACTTTTAATAGTGCCGTTGCAATGCCTTGATTGCGGTAGTCTTCGGCCACTCTTAATGTACATATCTTTTTTTCGTCAGTATTCTTTAGAATGAGAACAGCAGCAATCGTTTCATTGTCCATGACGGCATAAATCAATCGTTCTTCACTTGCTAAGCCCGGAACAATTTTTTCATAGTACCATTCTCTAAAATTGCTATATTCACCACACAGGCCGCTCAAGAACTCATATACAGCTGTGGTGGCTTGTTCTTCAACTGCTCCTATACGAACCCATTTCATAAGATCTCCTCCATTGTTAGTTGATTATTTTACCACTCAACGAACAAAATGTCAATGCTCCTTCTTCAATTTTGCAATAAGATTTTTCCAATTCAGTGATAATAGCACAATACAGAACAAAATGATCAAAACCATAAGTGCTTCTAATTGTACATACATAGATGGTCCATTTAGGGCCTCTTGTGGTAATATAGTTAGCAAGATATTAAAAGTGAGGTTACTTATTACATTTAAAAGAATTAGCAAAAGAGCATATGGGATAATGGTTATTGGACCACATTTTCCGGCTTTAAGTCTTGTAAAAAATTCCCAAGATCCAATGTCTCCTTTTTCATTCACGCTCATAGCATCCTTTTGGAGTTTTTTACTACTATGATATGCAATAATGTCTTCAGTTTTTCTTTTCTCTTTATCGCTAAGATTTACATACTTGTCCCAAATGTCCTTTTCTAGGACTCTTGATGAGCCAAAATTTGCATCAACATCAACGTCAACTTTTGTCATCAATAAAAAATGCAGACCATTTATTGGAGCAAGAGACCAGCCATCCTGAGCCGTCATTTCCTGCACTAGAGATCGCTCCATACTACGAGTATTATTAAATCGTATATCGACCATGTATGTAGAATTAACTAATGTTTCGAAATACCGATTTGGTGCTTTATATTCCCTAACGCACTCTTTCAATAATGGCGTTCGAATTCTGAATCTCAAATAATATTGGTCACATGACACATCATTCGTAGTTCCTTTTATAAAGTGCGGGTCAAATTCTAAATATGTGCCCTTATTTTTCTTATACGGAATAAGTTTAACGTCATTAGGACTCAAAAAATCCAATTTATATAGAATAAATTCTGTCTTTTTTGCATCGCCCTCCTTCATAACCTCTACTTTTTTAGAATTAGACGTGACATCAGCAGACCTATATGGTTCATTGAACACTGCACCTAGTAAGTTTGCGTCTTTTGATAAGCACTCGCATAAATCCTCAAGGTCTTCCTTTTCGACCTGAAAAGGGAGATACAATCTTATTTTTTTAGCATCTGACAAGTGAGATAGCATTAACCCTATATCTAAAACAGGCGTTTCATCATCCCATCCGCACTGGGTCCAAAGATTGATGTTTACTTTTACGGAAAAATGCTCTTTATTCGCGTTATTTTCGTCATTCTTGTCATTTGAAGGAACATATGCCAAAGCAAAACTGTCCAAATCCGTCACCCACCATTAAATTATCCAATCCACGGAGTTTTTTCTACATTTTCATTATAGCATCTGTTGAGTCTATTAGCAACAATGAGAATAATTAGGGCGGTCCATTTTCTCTGTAAACGATTTTTCAACGATACTACAAAGCTCCTCCGTGCCGGAAAGCATCCCAAGGGGAGCCCAAAGCGGACGAAGGAGCAGGATGAAGCATTTGTCGCCACACTGACAGATATTTTAGCGAGCATCTGATTTTCTGAATCAAAAATTTGATATTGCAACCGCCACTCACTCTTTCCCGAAGTGAGCGGCGGTTGTTTCTTGTTCAGCGCATCTTGCTTTGTTAACTTTCTGTTAATTTTCAAAATAAAGGTTGTCAACGAGCCTTTCTCGATGCCTACCAAGTGAGGGAACGCTCTCAACCTTCAATGAAGGCAAAAAATCAGCGTCAACACCCCCATTTTAGGCCGCTTTTTCTGTTAATAGTAGAAACGCTTCTTTGAAGGTCAGTCATTTGTGACCTTTTTGTTAATTCTCAAAAAGATGGTTGTCTTTGGGCTGTTTTCGTTGCCTACCTATTGAGAGGATTTTTTCAAAAGCGGAGATTTGGTCTCAAGAATTACAATTCCATTACAAGTTTCTCACCAATGCTACGAAACAGGCGTTCTCGATGCCTACCAAGTGTAGGGCATCTTTTTCAAGACCATTCTCGGACTATTATGACGTTTTGTTTACAAAATTGCTTGCAATGCTACGAAATGGCCTTTTTCATCGGCTACCAAGTAGAAGGATGTTTTTCGTCCGTCAAAGTCCAGAAATCTTCCATATGTTCCTTGACAAGTGAATAGTTCAATCGTCCGGTACTTCACAAAAGGTACTTCTGTAACTCGCAGCCCGGTCATAACGAAGACGGGGTGGCTGAAATGCCAATGGTGCGGTGCAAGCCCGCCGCCGGACGATTCCCCACTCCTAGGGAAGTCGAGGACCAATATGGGAGACCTTAACTTATTAACGCAGTTGAGCACTTGTTTCGTGCTTTTCTGCGACTGGAGAATTGGAACCCTCCAATTCTCGTTACATACTCTTTGTTCCTGATTTCTGCTTCAGCTGGAGGTGATCAACATTTCAGAATATCTTACCACGCAAACTCCGCTGCCGCCGTTTCTCCCATACCCACGCTTCCTTTTGGAACTTGACCTGAGTCAGACTGCAAAAATGACTTATGTGTTGCTACTCGACCGTGCCACACTCTCGCAGAAAAATCTCTGGATAGATGAACGTGGATTCGTGTTTGTCATTTTTACGATTTGCTCTTTGGCTGAGCAGCTAGGGCGCAGAACTGTCAGTGTTTCCAGTGCGCTTAAGGAATTGGACGCTGCGGGATTGATTGAGCGCAGACGAACGCGGTTTTCTTCGCCCAATCACATCTTTGTGAAAATTCCAAATGTTGAATAGTTCTGCGTTTTTCACGATTCAAGAACCGCCAAAATCACGATTCTGTGATGCAGATTCTTAATGGCATCTGCAAAAGATATTTTTCCTATGCAGTATAGCAGCCTTTAAGACTGTATCGAAGAAAACTTTCACCTAACCAACGTAATAAAACAAAAAGAGAAAAACGAATAGAATCCATCCATTCCTTTCCGTATTTGCACCACATGAATGAGGAGGTCTGCCCTTGAACAAAGAAAAATCTGAGAAGAAGCCCACCACACGCAAACGTGCGCCGAGAAGTCCGAAGTCCGTGCGCCTGATCGTGGAACGCCATTATATCGGCAATGTGCCGATGAATACGCTTTTTCAGCGGCTTGTGGAAGAAGAAATTCGTAAAACTGCCGAATCGTATCTCGCCGCTGGCTAATTGGACGTTTTACTGCGGAAAAGGGCTTGCATCGTCACGCAGCATCCGCTACAATGTGATTGATGAGGTCTCTTTTCCATTATGGAGGTACACATGGAAAAGGACAAAAAAGTAACTGCTTTATACTGCCGACTGTCAAAAGATGACGGTTCAAACAGCGAAAGCCTGAGCATCCGCACTCAAAAGTCAATGCTTATGGAGTATGCCACACGCAACGGTTTCGGGAATTGCCAGTACTATGTTGATGATGGTTACAGCGGTACGAACTCTGACCGCCCTGCCTTTCAGGAACTTCTGGATGATATCCGGGAAGGAAAGGTGGCAACAGTCATTACCAAAGACCAGTCCCGACTTGGACGCAACCACATCGAAACCGGAACGTATATGGAAATCTTCTTTCCTGAACACGGTGTCCGCTATATTGCAATCAACGATGGTTATGATTCCAACGAGCAATCTCAGATGGATATTGCCCCGTTCCGAAACATCATCAATGAAATGTACGCCAAAGACACTTCCCGAAAGATCAAGAGTGCCCTTCGGACACGCAAGAAAAGTGGAAAGTATATCTCCAGCGGCGCACCGTTTGGCTACCAGAAAGACCCTGCCGACCACAATCACCTTGTGATCGACCCGAACACCGCCCCCGTTGTTGAGTATATCTATTCAATGGCAGAGGAAGGGCTGGGGCTTCACCGCATCGCCAAGCGGCTCCACGATGAAAAAGTCTTGAAGCCGTGTTACTACAAGAAAGAGATGTTTGGCCGCTTTATTGATGATGAAAAGATGTATGATTGGGACAGTGCCTATATCAGTCAGGTTCTGCACAGCCCAGTCTACGCCGGACACATCATCTACGAAGCCAAGCCCACCGTGTCCATGAAATCCAAAAAGCGGCGTTATATTCCGTTTGAAGAACGCGCTATCGTTCCGAATACACATGAAGCAATCATCCCACAAGACCGTTGGGAGAATGTGCAGCGAATCCTTTATAGCCGTTCCGGTAGTTTTATGTGCGATAAGACCGACTACGACAATATCTTCAAAGGCATCGTCCGCTGTGCAGACTGCGGCAGAACGATGTTAGTCAAGGTCGAGCACAGGCGCAAACGTAACAGTGTTCTGGATCAGACCTTTTATTGTTGCAGCACTTATCGGAAGTATGGTGCGAAAGCCTGCGCCTCTCACAACTTGGAAGCCCGTGTTTTGCATGAAGCTGTCCTTGCTGACATTCAGGCACACGCAAAGGCCGCTGTGAGCAATCGGGAAGCCCTTGTGAAGAAGATTGCAAATCAGATGCACCTCCGGGTGTCCTCTGACCGGGCGCAGCACAAACGGGATTTGAAGCAGTGTAAAGCACGAATCGCAGAAATCGAAGACCTGTATGCAAAACTTTATGAGGACGTATCAAAGGGACTTCTCCCGGAGAAACGTTTTCAAATGCTTGCAGATCGCTACGACAAAGAACAGGCTGAACTGACCGAGAAGATTGAGCAGTACGAGCGGGAAGGCCGTGCTGAACACGATCAGCTGGACAAGATTCAGGATTTTATTGATGAAGTCAGCAAGTACGCTGGTATCACCGAACTGAACTATAAGATTCTGCATCAGCTGATTGACAAGATTCTGGTATCCAGAGCGGAAAAGGTCGATGGCGAATACGTCCAGAAAATCCAGATTTTCTACCGCTTTATCGGCCCATTGGATGCCATCGAGTAACAAAGTCAGAAAAGTCACCTCCGAGAACTATCCTACAGATTCCGGACGTGAGGGAGAACTGATCTTCCGCTTAGTGTATCAGCAAGCCGGGTGCAAAAAGCCTGTTTCCCGCCTGTGGCTGTCCAGCATGGAGGAAAATGCCATCCGGGAAGGATTCGCCCATCTCAAACCGTCAACTGAATACGATGCGCTGTACAACGCAGCACTCTGCC
>OIWQ01001374.1_pt1 | contig 29371 bp, 19 predicted proteins | sample 1587571 | NCBI WGS metagenome assembly OIWQ01 (sample SAMEA3888910, study PRJEB22519) | human gut metagenome | biome: human gut; feature: human-associated habitat; material: faeces | place: Denmark | collected 2010 | reverse complement strand
TAAATTGTTCAGCAACTCTGATAATCCTGAAGATATAGTACGTCCTCCGTTTGAGAAAGTAAAGCAGGAGTACAAGAGTTTGGCAACTGATTTTCTGCAAAAATACCCGACACCAAGTAGTATAGACTTCCTGCAAAGTGAAAATGACAAGAAGAATTTTGTATTAGCGTTCCGAGACATTATCCGTAAACATGCAGAAATTCAGATATACGAAGATTACAGCGAGAATGCTGAAGACCTCGGTATGACTGAACAGCAGTTTAATGATTATAAGAGTAAATACCTTGATATTACAGTTGGGTTTGTTGATCCACCTGCTGCACCGACAACTGTAGCTGAAGATCCAGCCCCATATGGAAATAATCAAGGGTTGGAAGATATTGATTTCTGTCTTGAACTTTTACATAGTGACATTATTAATGTGGCGTATATTCTGGAACTCATTGCGGAACTAGACCCATATAGTGATGATTATTCAGAAAAACGGAAGCATATCCTTGATACAATGATTAAGGATGCCGGAATGCGAGGCAAAGCAAAACTCATTGACGGCTTTATTCAAAAGAATGTAGATGAAGACAAGGAAAACTTCATGAATGGGCGCAATAGAGCAGATGGAACAAATGAATTAGAGGAACGTCTGAACCAATATATTGTGTCAGAACGTAATATGGCAGTGAGTGGTTTGGCTGACGAAGAACAAATTTCTGCCGAAGTGCTTAATCTCTACATAAAAGAGTATGACTATTTACAAAAGGAGCAGCCGGAGATTATACAAAAAGCATTGAAAGAGAAACATCTCGGTCTTATCAAAACTCGAAAGGCTTTGACGAGAATAATGGAAAGATTGCGTAGTATTATAAAAACTTTTAGTTGGGAATAATATAGAAAATAAGTTATGGCAGAATTAAATGTTAGTAGAAAAAACATGCAAGGTCTATTAAGTTTAAACGATCCTACAACAAAAGGAAAAATATTTGTTATCCCAGAGTACCAACGACCATATCGTTGGGAAGTTGATACTTGTGATGTCCTTTGGAATGACCTTAAAAATTTTTTTGAAGAACATAAAGATGATGATAGGGAATATTTTCTTGGTTCGATTGTTACTTGTGATGATACAGATGAACAAAACCGCATTAATATTATTGATGGGCAGCAGCGTATAACGTCATTTTTATTATTACTCCGTGCGTTTTACTATAAATTGGAAGATCAGCTTGTAGATAATCCTTCTGATGAAGAAGTAGAGGGATTAATGAAGTCTATAGAGCCGTGTATCTGGAAAATTAATCCGATGACAAAGAAGGTTTCTAACAAAAAAGAGACCCATATTAAGACTTTGGTTGCAACAGATGATGATAAAATTGATTTTGATTTGATTTTGGAAAAAGGACAACCTCGTGATAAATCGGCTTCTTACTATTCCCGTAACTATTCTTATTTTTTAAGCTGTTGTGATGAATATGCCAAAACCCATTTGAACGGTTGGAAAGAGTTCTGTCTGTTCATTTTAGAGCGTTGTATAATCCTTCCAATTGAGTGTTCAGACTTAGACTCTGCACTTACGATATTCGGAACATTAAACAATCGAGGTCTTCCTTTGGCAGATTCAGATATATTTAAAGCCGAATTATATAAAACTCAGCCATCTAAACAAACTTTTGCAGATAAGTGGAAAGAATTAGAAGCCACTATTTCAGGAGCTGGATTTAATCTTAATGATTTATTTCGCTATTATACTTTTATTGATCGAGCAAAACGTGGCGATACAAGTAAAGAAATAGGTTTGAGAAGTTACTATTCAGGCAAAGGGAATAAGTATCCAATATTCAAAACACAAAGTTTTTTTGATGACTTATGTGATTTGGGTACCTTTTGGACTTCTATATATACAAACGATGGCGGTTTCTGCGAAGAAGAAGCCGCTAAATATATTCAATGTTTATTGGCTTATCCTAATGAATACTGGAAATACCCTATATCTGTTTTTTATCATAGAAATAAGACACTAAGTAGCGAGGATTTCAAAAAAGCATTTACTCCATATCTTAAAAAACTTATGTCCTTTATGCTCGTAAGGTTTATTGAATCTCCGATGGTAAATGCAGTTAAACAACATGTTTTTAATTTCTGTGTAGATACATGGAGAAATGGAGAAATTGATTGTGCTGGATATCAAATTCCTAATGATTTTAAGACTAGAATAAATGCGTTCTCTTCATCTAGAATCACAAAGTCTTTGCTGCTATTGAACGCATATCTTTTTGATGATAAACAAACTCTGATTATTGGAAAATCTGAAATAGAACATATTTTTCCACAAAGTTGGCAGGATACTAATTATAATGGATGGGAAAAATCAGATGCAGAAACACATTTAAATATGCTTGGAAATAAAATTATTTTTGAAAAGAGATTAAATATTCAAGCAGGAAATAATTATTTTGGAAAGAAAAAAGATAGGTATAAAGAATCTAAAATTCTGGAAGTACAATCCCTGTCCAAATTATCTCAAAATGATTGGTTAAAAGATGATATTGAAAGACGCAATATTAGAATAATAGAACGTTTATATGATTTCTTTATGTCTAGTTTGCCTGTGGATTCTAATGAAGATATCACTCTTTTGTTTGAATTAAAGGTAGGAGAAGAGATATTTCAGTTGTATCAGATTGTGGATAATGACACAGGTGGAGTATCTTATCGTTTGAATACACATATTTATGATATGAATAATGCTGATATATTTAATAAAAAAATGATAGATGAGTCTGATGTTTATTCTGATTTATCTATGGCATTACAATCAATAGATAAAAAGGCATTTATTAGCGGTAATCTAAATTTAACTGATGATAAATTTCAGAATGACATTTTAAATTATATACGTTCTTGAAAAGAATACACAATATGAGCGAAGAATTACAACAGAAACTCCGTGACCAGCTTTGGGAGGTCGCAAATCGTTTGCGTGGCAATATGTCGGCAAGCGACTTTATGTATTTTACATTAGGTTTCATCTTCTATAAATACTTGTCAGAGAAAATAGAAAAGTATGCCAACAATGCTTTAGCGGATGACGAAGTGACCTTTAAGGAATTGTGGGAAACGGACGATGCCGATGCTATTGAATTGCAAGAGGAAGCAAAGAACCAATGCTTGGAGAATATCGGTTATTTCATTGAGCCCAAATTTTTGTTTTCGTCAGTAATTGAAGCTATCAAGCGAAAAGAAAACATTTTACCTATGCTTGAACGCTCATTGAAGCGTATCGAGGACAGTACTTTGGGACAGGACAGCGAAGATGATTTTGGCGGTTTGTTCTCAGATATTGACTTGGCTTCGCCCAAATTGGGCAAGACAGCTGATGATAAAAATACGCTCGTTAGTAATGTGCTTCTTGCATTAGACGATATAGATTTTGGATTAGAGGCATCGCAAGAGATTGATATATTGGGTGATGCTTACGAATATATGATTTCACAGTTTGCTGCAGGAGCCGGAAAGAAAGCCGGAGAATTCTATACTCCGCAGGAAGTCAGCCGTATCTTGGCAGAAATCGTCTCTATAGGACATCAGCGTTTGCGCAATGTCTATGACCCTACTTGCGGTAGCGGCTCGTTGTTGCTTCGTGCTGCAAGTATTGGCAATGCAGTAGATATTTACGGACAGGAAAAGAATCCGACAACCTACAATCTTGCTCGAATGAATATGTTGCTTCACGGCATTAAGTTCAGCAATTTCAAGATAGAAAACGGTGATACACTTGAATGGGATGCCTTTGGCGACACCCAATTTGATGCTGTTGTAGCAAATCCTCCGTTCTCTGCCGAATGGAGTGCTGCCGACAAATTCAATACCGATGACCGTTTCAGTAAGGCAGGAAGACTTGCACCACGCAAGACAGCCGACTATGCTTTTATCCTGCACATGATTTACCACTTGAACGAAGGTGGTACGATGGCTTGTGTTGCTCCGCATGGTGTACTATTCCGAGGAAATGCAGAGGGAGTGATCCGTCGTTTTCTCATAGAAAAGAAAAACTATGTGGATGCCATTATCGGTTTGCCTGCCAATATTTTCTATGGTACGAGCATCCCGACCTGTATTCTTGTATTCAAGAAATGTCGCAAGGAGGATGATAATATCCTTTTCATTGATGCCAGCAAAGAGTTTGAAAAGGTCAAGACACAAAACAAGCTTAGGGAACAGCATATTCAAAAGATTGTTGAGACCTATCGTGACCGTAAGGAAATAGAAAAGTATAGTCATCTTGCCTCTCTTCAAGAAATAGCCGAGAATGATTACAATCTGAATATTCCTCGTTATGTTGATACCTTTGAAGAGGAAGAACCTATTGATATTAAAGCTGTAATGGCAGAAATAAAGGAATTGGAAGCCAAACGTGCTGAACTCGATAAAGAGATTGAAGTGTACCTGAAAGAATTAGGCATTGTAGAATAGTTCAGAAAGTAATAACAATGGGTGAAAATGACAACATATCTCAGATGACACCTTCATTTGAGAATATATGCCGCAAGGATGAAAACGGGAACAAATACTGGAGTTCCCGTGACCTTTGTGGTGTAATGGGCTATTCTGCTTATTGGAAATTCCAACGGGTCATAGACAAAGCCATCAAGGTAGCCGGAGAGAAAGGAATGAATGTGGACGAGCATTTCAACCAAGCGGTTGATATGGTAAGGATTGGAAACGGTTCATTCCGCAAGGTGAATATATTCCGTCTTTCTCGTATGGCATGTATAATTATTGCGGAAAATGCTGATGGCAAAAAGTTGCTTGTTCAACAGGCACGAGACTTTTTCTCGCAATCTGTCTCAATGGCAGAATTTATGCATAATTCGCTAAGTTCTAATATATTATTGTATAAAACAGCCCAAGGAGAAGCACGGGTAGAAGTCATTTTCAACAGCGAAACATTCTGGATGTCACAAAAAAGAATGGCGGATTTGTTTGGGGTTGATGTAAGAACCATAAATTATCATCTCGGACAAATTTACGAAACAGGAGAACTTTCCAAAGAGGCAACTATCCGAAGAATTGGGATAGTTCAAACAGAAGGAGACCGGGAAGTGGAGCGTATGTCGCTATTCTACAACCTCGATGCTATTGTAGCGGTGGGGTATCGAGTAAACAGCTATCAAGCTACTCAATTCCGCATTTGGGCAACTTCAGTGCTGAAAGAGTTTATCATTAAAGGATATGCCCTTGATGACGAGAGGCTGAAACAAGGCAAACATTTCGGAAAGGACTATTTTGACGATTTGCTTGAGCGTATTCGTGAGATACGTACTTCAGAGCGCAGATATTACCAAAAGATAACTGACATTTATGCAGAATGTAGTGCAGATTACGACCCGAAATCTGAAGATACAAAGTTGTTCTTCAAGATGGTACAGAATATGATGCACCTTGCTGTTACCCATCATACAGCTGCGGAAATTATCTATCAGCGGGCCGATTCTGAGCAACCTTATATGGGACTTACCACATGGAAGAAAGCCCCTGACGGAAGAGTGCAAAAGTCTGATACCATCGTCGCGAAAAATTACTTGTCAGATTCTGAATTGTCCCAGCTGAATCTTATTACAACAGCCTTTCTTGATATGGCAGAATCACGTGCTTCACGTCATATTGTTTCAACTATGGATGATTGGAAAAAGTTCCTTCAACAATATCTTGCAACGATGGATTACGAGCTGTGCGATACAGCCGGGAAAGTGACACAAGAAGAAGCAAGAGATAAGGCTTATAGAGAATACGAAAAATATAAACTGATTCAAGATAAATCATACATATCTGATTTTGATCGTTTTAATGAGGGTAATGATGAAACTCCATTGCTTCCATTTGATTTGAATCCTACAAAAGAATGACAACTATGGCAATAGATAATAAAGATAAAAAAGTCCTCAAATCTTCGATTGAGCGAGAGCAGAACGAGGTTGCTTGCTCTGCCGAGTGTGAGAAGATAAAAGGTTCAAAGAACCTTAATGTTCCCCCTTTGAGATTTCCAGAGTTTACGGAGGAGTGGAAAGCAGAGCAATTAGATAATATTGCTACTTTGTCAAAAGGAATTGGAATATCCAAAGAACAACTTTCTGAGGATGGCGAGCCATGTATCCTATATGGTGAATTATATACTAAGTACAAATCCGAAATCATCAAACAAGTTGAGAGCAAGACCGACATTGACTGTTCTAAGCTTAAAAGGAGTAAAGCAAATGATGTAATCATTCCTTGTTCTGGTGAAACAGCTGTTGATATTGCTACTGCTAGATGCGTTCCATTTGATAACATTCTATTAGGAGGTGATTTGAATATCATCAGTTTACATAAATACGATGGCGCATTTATGAGCTATCAGTTGAATGGTAAGCGTAAATATGATATTGCAAGAGTTGCGCAAGGTGTATCTGTTGTACATCTGTACGGTGAGCATCTAAAAGCGATTAAAACCTATAATCCAAGTTTGCCTGAACAACAAAAGATTGCAAAACTCTTATCACTCATTGATGAACGTATCGCTACCCAAAACAAAATCATTGAGAAACTGCAATCCTTAATTAAAGGGCTTAGTCAGCAGTTGCTTTCATCAGAGAATGATTGGATTTTATATAGACTCGATGACTTAGCGCAAATAAAAAGTGGCTATTCAGGAATACAGGTGAGTTATCAAACTCCTTATAAGGTTTCTCGCATAGAAACTATTAGTAAACATTGTATTGATATACAACGAATTGGTTATGTAGAGTTTATTCCTGAAAGTTATAAGTTAAACGTAGGAAATATTCTGTTTAGCAATATCAATAGTGTTCAGTATATAGGAAATACAGCCTACCTTGACAAAGATTATGGACTTTATCATGGCATGAACTTATTGCGAATTATACCCAATACAACCATAGTTAGACCTCGTTTTTTGCATTTACTTCTTTGTACTGATTGGGCAATAAACCATTTTCAAACTATTTGCAACAAAGCAGTTTCACAAGCAAGTATCAATCAAACTGCGTTAGGTAAGAGTCGATACCCGATACCACCAATGTCTGTTCAACAACAAATCTGTAGTATGTTTGAACTCACTGAGAGAAAATTGGGTAATGAGCAAGAATACATAAGTTGTCTTCAACAGCAGAAACGGTATTTGCTTCAGGAAATGTTTATATAAACATTTGGCTTAATAGATACTTCTTCAATAAAATGTATTGCTCCATTAATGACTTTTCATTTGCCAAACGGCAATGCAAAGCGTCAAGAGTGTTAGCTATACGTCCTTGTTTCTCTAAACTTGGTAGTAAAAACTTCATCTTCATAAAGTCTTTTTTTTGAAGATTAAACCGTGTACTCCCTTGTGCTAACGGATATATAGCCTTACGAAATGAAGAACTTGAAATGAAGTGGGCAAGGTATTGAGGTAATACACGTTCATCATAGAAATGAATGCCAAAGCAGAAGCTATTCAAATAAAGTTTCTGTGTGTTGCCCAAATATACTGCACCTATACCAACTTCTTCCGGAGTTTCAGATGAGAGTGTGAATAAGGCATCACTGTACTGCACACTGTTTTGCTTTTCGTTGGGAACGATTTGTACCAATTCATAATCCTTTTCTGAGATGTAAGTATTCTGATGCACGTTCATATAAGTAATGAATGGTTCACCATATCCGAAATCATCACCACCTTTTCCGCTTAATCCAGAATAAGCTTCACCCAAATCTGAAAAGCAGACGGTTTCTCCCTTAATACCTTTGTGGATATTATCGTTTAGCCCTTTAATTAAGGATAAAAAAATAGTAATTTCACAGAAAGGATATTTCCCATATTCTTTACTCTCCTTGCTGTTCCATCAACTCCTTATAGTGCTGTTCATATTCTTCATCAGTAAAACTTTCAGCACAACTTTTGGATCGAGTTAAAATTCGTAGATTCTCTTGAAATAATATTTCCTGTCGGCTCATTTGAGAACCAAAATATTTAGGAGAATAAAATCTATCAATCTCTGTTTGCTTTAAATTTTTATACCCAAGAGAAACGGCCATTTCTGAAAGTAAGTCAAGTCTAAAAGAATTACTACTATCAAAATGAGGTGATTTTTCGTTTAAACTATCTAAATATTCTCTCCACGCATGTCGGACTTTTTTATTTTCCTGAAATACTACATCTATTGTATTTAAGGCATCAACCCATTCTTTTGTTATTGGGGTTGATTTTCGATCCGCCATTAGTGTAAGGAAAACTCTTAATTGAGCATCTTTTTTTGCTTTTCTATTTTGGTACTTTATTCCTAATACCCAAACAATAATTGGAATAATAGCAACAGCTATAATCTGACCGATGCCGATAATGATTTGTATGTATTCTGTTGTACTCATAACGCATAAATTTATGCAAAGGTAGTCTTTTGGATTAAAACCTATTTGTATAATTCGAAAAATTTTATCTTTATAAATATCACACACGCTAACTATGTAAAATAGCAGAATACACTACTTCAAGATTGACTCTTCCACATACTTTGATAATAATATAATGGGGAATATTCCGTTTCTAAAGTGATGGATGTAGCATAATGCTACAAATAATGCGATATTTTGAGGTATAACCATCTGGTTATCATGATAAAATTAAGGATTGTTCATTTGTAATTCCGCAATTAGTTTGAAAATGCTTCATTCTGATTCTTGGAAGCAATTCAAGATTAAAGATATAGCATCAATAGGGCGAGGAAGAGTTATTAGCTCTGTAGAAATTAGCCAACAAGATAATCCATTATACCCTGTTTATTCCTCTCAAACATCGAATGAAGGTATTATGGGCTACCTTGACAATTTTATGTTTGAGGGTGAATACATTAATTGGACAACAGATGGTGCAAATGCAGGAACCGTATTTTATCGTGATGGTAAGTTTAATTGTACAAATGTTTGTGGCTTATTAAAACTGGGGGATGAATTTGATACCTACTTCGTTTCATTAGTCTTGGCAGAAGCAACAAAGAAGTATGTGTCAACAAACTTAGCTAACCCAAAACTAATGAACAATACAATGGGGAGTATTCAAATTCGCCTGCCAAAATTGAAAGAGCAAAAAAGAATATCTATTGCTTTCAGAAAATTACGTGAACTATTAGAGGTACATAATAGTTTACTTACCGAGTATTCAAAGCTGAAGCAGTATTTACTCTCGCAGATGTTCATATAAACATTTGCGAGAGTAAGTATCCTTTTTGTACTTCATATCTTATCTTTGCTTTTTCTTCAATAGTCAATTTGTTATTCAACGAAGTCATTAGTAATGCTATTATATTTTGCTTTTCTTTTGAGGGTAGTTCAATTACAAGTGGGGATATTTCTGAAATATAATGCCTTTTATGTTCTTCCGATTTAAGTTCCCAATGCGATAAGTATTCAAACATAAACCGAAGGTTTACATTTGGTTTTGCTGTGAGTATTTTTATTGCCGAAGACTTTACCTTAAAAGGAAATGATACATATTTTGCATCCATTGTGAAATCGTCAAAGATTATACACGCTCCTTTTTGATATATGCCATTTTTTTCGTCTGTATAACCCAAAATAAAACCTTTATTCGCAGTTAGAACAGGGGTTAAACGTGTGTCGGTAGAGTATTCATCATTAGCTACAATATATGCAGTAGGTTGTTCGTAATCAAGTAGCTGATTGATTTCAAAACTCTTTGTATATTCATCTTTCAACAGAGAGAATATCTTTTTTCTAATTGCGGACTTTAGTTTTTTCAAATCCTCAATGATTTTGTTTTGGGTTGCTATTCGTTCGTCAATGAGAGATAGAAATCCAGCTATTTTTCTCTGTTCCTCAATTGATGGAAAATATAATGATATTTTGGATAATCCTTCCTGTCCAATATTGAAATGTTGTGCTCCTGCCCCCATCCTGCAAGTTCTTTTGCGCGCTAATGGCGTAGCAAGCAAATACTTAAAGAACAAAGGATCATAATTGCCGATTTTACGACCACGAATAACAAAGCCTCCATAAATGGCGGTACGATTATCCATGTACACATTAGCTCGTCCAACATCCTCCAATGTTTCTGAGCTACGTTGGAATAGCAAATCTCCGTCTTTCACTCCGAAACATTCTATTTCTTTTTCAGTAGCATTGACCTTGCCACGAATATTGTCATAATTGATAACTCCTTCTGAAAGAATATCCATCACCGAAATGAATGGTAGTCCACTTCCAATACGTTTAGCGTCTGGATTAAGACCATTCTTGAACTCCAAATATTCAGAAAGCGTATGCTCTTCCCACTCCCCACTAAACTCCGGAAATCTCAAAGGGGGAACATTGAGGGTTTTATCGTTGTTATTTGTTGCCATTGCTTCTCGCGTTGTGTTATTCGACAATCCCCAATTCTTTTAAATAAGCCTCTATTTGTTTGTCCAGATCAGCGCGTTGGGCTTCCAGTTCTTTGATTTCCGCCATAACTGCCTTGATGTCGATGGGCTCTTCCTCCTCGAACGTATCGACATAGCGCGGGATGTTGAGGTTGTAGTCGTTCTCTTCAATCTCTTTCAAGGTGGCGCAATGGCTGTATTTCTCGATTTCGGAACGATTCCGGTAGGTCTCGATAATTTTTTGGATATGTTCCGGACGGAGCTTATTCTGCGTTTTAACCTTTTCGAATTCGCGTGATGCGTCGATAAAGAGGATGTTATCGTCTTGCTTGCGGCACTTTTTCATTACAAGGATACATGTAGGGATACTGGTACCATAGAAGATGTTAGCCGGAAGCCCGATAATGGCGTCGATATAGTTCTTCTTTTCGATGAGGAAGCGACGTATTTTGCCCTCGGCGGCACCTCGGAACAATACGCCGTGCGGTGCTACACAAGCCATTGTTCCACCTTCGTTCAGGTGGTAGATCATGTGCAGGATAAAGGCGTAATCGGCTTTCGATTTGGGTGCGAGAACTCCGGCCTTGTTGAAACGGTCGTCGTTGTTGAATTTGTCGGCAGCGCTCCAATCGGCGGAAAACGGGGGATTGGCGACCACCGCATCGAACTGTCGGTCGCCGAACTCGTCGGCTTCGAGCGTGTCGCCGTTACGGATGTCAAAATCGTTGTATTTGATGCCATGCAGCAACATGTTCATTCGGCAGAGGTTGAAGGTGGTCGGGTTTTTCTCTTGGCCGAAGATTTCGTCGGCTTTGCCGCTCCGGGCCGTGCGAAGCAGTAGTGAACCGCTGCCGCAGGTTGGATCGAATACGGTTTTCAGACGTTGTTTGCCCGTGATGACGATTTCGGCAAGAATCTGACTGACTTCCTGCGGTGTGTAGAACTCTCCTGCTTTTTTGCCGGCTCCGGCTGCGAATTGTCCGATCATGTATTCGTAGGCATCCCCGAGGATATCAATATCCTGCGCCTCTTTCAATCCGAAGTCGATACCATTCAAAGCAACGAGCACGTCGCTGATCAGTTTATTTTTATCATCGGCTGTCTTGCCCAGTTTGGGCGATGCAAGGTCGATGTCCGAAAACAGGCCGCCGAAATCATCTTCGCTTTCTTGTCCGATTGTGCTGTCTTCGATCTTTTTAAGTGAACGTTCGAGCGAGGGCAGTATGTTCTCTTTGCGGTCGATCATCGCAATAATGGTGGAGTAGAGGTATTCCGGTTCGACGAAATACCCTAAATCCTGCACACACGCTTCTTTCAGATCGGCTTTCAAATCTTCGTCGGTTCCAGCCCAGGCTTCACGGAATGTCAGATCATCCTCTTTGAGTTCTTCATTGGCATAAAGCTCGATCTTCTCCGAAAGGTATTTGTAGAAGATGAATCCCAATGTAAAATACATGAAATCGCTGGCCGACATATTGCCGCGCAGGGTGTTGGCAACCGTCCAAAGTTGGCTGCGGAGCTTTTGTTGTAATTCTTCGCTCATAATGGCTTATTCTTCATTTTCAATTTTAGGGTTGCATTGCTCGGCCGCCTTGCGCAGATCGTCCAAGGTTTTTCCATTGTAGGAAAAATATTTGGCTCCTTGGTATGCGCCTGATGTGTTGCGCCTCTCCTCCGGCATGAAGGTTCCGACAAATGGCGATAATTTATAAATGCGTCCTTCGTATTCGATGGAATCATCGCTGGCAACTTTCACATGAATATTTGTCGGAGAAAATGTAATGTATTCCCCGATTTTGATTCCGACCATGCTGAATTTGAAACGTCCTCGTTTTACGGTATGTTTACTCGATTCGTTCGAAGGCAGACCGCTTCCTATTATTGGTAGATTTCCCTCATATCGGGTGATGATTGCATCGTCTATTGTTTGGGCAATATCCTTGAATATGTCTAATGCGACTTGGGGCGCGACATTGAAAAATTCTCGATTCTGCCGGATTCTCAGGTCGGTTAATCGATCAATGGTCTTATGAACCAATTTCTCGACTTCATTGAACTTGGTTGTCTGCATTGTTGCAAAGATCTCAAAGGGTAGGGGAACAGCCGTGTTGTCCAGTTCTTTCGATCGGACGTCGACGGCGCGTGCGCTCTTTCCGATTTTCACCCAATCCTCCCGAAAACTCGGATTTGTGAGAATGTATACAAAACCAGGATATGTTTTTTCCATCGCTAATAATTTTTATTCCCAGTTGAATGTTTCGATGATTGTGCGGAGTTTACCCATAACGCGTTTGAGGATATTCCGGCGCTCTTTCAGACCGACTTTTTTCTCTTTGATTGCATTCTGTATGATCTCCGGTTTCTCCCGTTGCAGGTAATCGTATTGGGCAAGATAATCCCGAAGGGCGTCTTGTGGAAGCCCCTCCTCTTCGGCGAGCCGGTCGATTGCTGCATTGCGGGCGGTGGATACGTAGTTTGTTAACCGGGTCTCCAGATCGATTGATCCGTCAGCCTTGGCACGGGCAAATCCGGTTTTGTCATCGTCGACATTGTGGCGGATAAATCCGTCGATCAGCATCGCCTTGTTGCGCATGGCTGCATCTTTGATCATCGTGTCGATGATGTGCTGGCGCTTTTCGTTATAGTCTTCGCTTTCGGGATTCAGGTCTTCGATCAGTGCGAGGATATAGGCGACGTTGATTACATCGCTATGCAACAACTCCAGACAGAAATCGATATCGTCAATCCCGTCAATTTCCGGTTGCGGAGTGTCTTTTTTGGCTGAAGGGCCTTTGTCTTCTCCCGTATGGCCGATAGCGATGTCGAGGTATTTGGACCGGAAGTCCATATACTCCTGTTCCGACATGAGGAGATAGGGATCGTCCTCTTCGTACTCCTCATAAATCTGCGCTTCGATTTTGCCTCGAATGATCTCCCGAAACGCCAATACGAATTCCCGTTTCTCCGGTTCGCTTTTCAGGGCGTCGATATACGTGACATTGGGATATTTCTCCAAAAAGGAGATCATTTTCAGATTGAGCTCTTTGCGCACTTTCTCGAACGGAGGGCGGATGATGTACTCATTCGGCTCGTTGTTGCTGAATAATTTGATAGCAGCATCTACGTTTGCTTTCAGATCGCGGAAACAAAAAATTTTACCGAATTTCTTTTTTTCACCCAGTATTCGGTTTGTGCGGCTGAAGGCCTGTAACAAGCCGTGATACTCCAAGTTCTTGTCCACATAAAGCGTGTTGAGTTTCTTGGCGTCGAAACCTGTGAGGAACATCCCGACGACAAGCAGGAGGTCGAGCGGTTCCATCTCTTTCCGGCGCTTCTTCATCCGTTCGTTCACATCGTCGTAATATGCCCCGAAATTGTCGGTCGAGAACCCGGTGCCGAACATGCGGTTGTAATCGTCAATAATGGTTTGCAACTCGTCGGCATCGACCTTTGTCGAGGCAAATCCTTTGTTCATCCCCGTTTGCTCGTCGTCTTGGTTGGCGTTGGCTGCATAGGTGAAGATCGCACCGATTTTGATTTTGGGATTCAGTTCCTTGAATATCTTGTAGTAACCCAACAGCATCGGCACGGATTGAATGGCGAACAGTGCATTGTACTCGCCGTCGAAAGTCGATTTGTTGTAGTTGTTGAGAATGAATTGCGCAATTTCGCGCATCCGTTTTTCATTTTCATAATCAGTAGTCGTATTGCCTGTATAATATTCGACCAGAAAGCCCAATACATTTTCATCGGCAATAGCATCCTTGATTAGGTATTTGTGCAGGCACTCGCCGAATACCTCAGCGGTTGTATGCTCCTGTTTGGCGTTTTTAGCAAAAATCGGTGTGCCGGTGAATCCGAAGATTTGTAGGTGTGAGAAAAACCGGACGATATTCTTATGGCACTCGCCGAAGTGGCTGCGGTGGCATTCGTCGAAGATCATCACGACCTTCTTATTGCGAATCTCTTGCAAGTGCTTGTTGTAGTAGTCCTTCGTCACGGCGCAATTCAATTTCTGAATTGTTGTGATGATGATTTTGGAATCTCCGCTCAAACGTTTGATCAATTCGTAGGTATTGTCCGTTCCATCGACTGCTCCCGGTTCGAATGCCTCGTATTCGCTTTGTGTCTGTGTATCCAGATCATGCCTGTCGACAACGAACAACACTTTGTCTACACCGTCGATGTCCGATACGAGCTGCGCCGCCTTGAACGACGTGAGGGTTTTGCCGGCGCCTGTCGTATGCCACACGTAACCGTTTTTATTGGTGTTTTCAACCCGATTGATAATTTCCTCGACGGCATAGTATTGATAGGGGCGCAGTACCATCAAACACCGTTCGCCTTCGTGCAGAACGATGTATTTGCTGATAATCTTCCCCAAGGTGCATTTGTCGAAGAAGAAATTGGCGAACATATTCAGGTCATTGAATGGCCGATTGCTCTTGTCCGTCCAGTTGAATGTGAATTTATAGCCGCCGTTTGGGTTATTGGCGAAATAACGGGTATTTACACCGTTGGAAATCACGAAAATCTGGATATAGTCGAATAGTCCGTGAAACGAGGTCTTGTGGTATCGCTGCACTTGGTTGTAGGCCTGTTTCAATTCGACTCCGCGCTTTTTCAGTTCGATCTGTACCAGCGGCAATCCATTCACAAGAATCGTCACATCATAGCGGCATTTTTTTCGTCCCTCGATCGTTATTTGATTCGACACCTGAAATTCGTTCTGACACCATTTGCGTTGGTTGAGAAATTCGACCCAGATACGTTGCCCGTCTTCGGTTTCCAGCGGATAAAGATCGCGCAATTTTTTAGCCTTTTCAAACCGTGTCCCGCCTTCGAGGTAGATGAGAATTTGCTCGAATTCTTTGTCGGTAAATTGCGCTCGTCCGATCAGTGCGAGAGCCTTTTGATTGTGCTTTTCCAGCTGGACTTTGAAGTTCGCTTTCAGATTCTCTTCTTCTTTGATAAAAACACGCTCGTAGCTATTGTCCATCAATGTTTTTATCAAGCCGTTCTCTAATGCGGCCTCGCTTTGGGTTGCCATGGTAGTCAGGTTGTTCAAATATAATATACAAAGATAGGAATTTTATCCTTAATGGATGAGCTTGCAACTCTTTCTGATCGTATAAAAGTTTGCTGCCAGAGAGCATCCATAGAGAAAGTGCCTTGAGGCAAATGCAATATACAACATTCTCAACATTTCGGTTCCGCTATCCGCTCTATTCCGCTTTGGCTTTTTCAAAACGGTCGTCTGTTATTTTTCTTCTCATGGAGATAATTCAGTTCATCACTGTAAATGCCGATCACGAACTGCAGCATATTGTCGACAAGGGCTGTCAGTCTTGTGCGCTCATTCCCCAGCAGATGGAGTATTTTCGAAATTTTGTGCTTGGTTTCGAGGCTGACATATATGGCAGCCCGTTCATCGGAACACTTTACGGGACGGAAAAACGTCTGCTCGAAATCGGGCAGCAAAATCTTTTTTCGCTGGAATCCTGATCTGTCCGGAGTTGTTCCGGAATCGGCCGGTATTGTCCCGGCTGCCGGAGCCGGCGGTTCGGTTTTTGAGCCAACGGTCTTATTGCGTATCGTCGGTTCAGCATCATCCTGTTTCGGACCATTTTGTGCGACATCCCCAATTGGAAGCTCTTTTCCGAGGAGCATCTTTTGGAGGGCTGCTTCGTCTATTTCAACCCGTTTGCTGGAGGAATGTTTGAATGTGTTTTTGTCTTTTTGAACGGATTTTCCCATTAAGATATGTGCTAAATATTGGATGATTAATCGACAACTGTATTTAAACTGTTATTGGTTTCATGTTTTATTTCAAACAAAGCGTCATTAATACTTTTGTCCAATTCATATTGGCTCTATGAATAAAATAATGAAATAACTATTGTTACTGCAATATACTATCTGTAATCCGGCTTTAATTCCGGTGTCCGTCCCAGTCCGCTCCAGTCCGTTCGGCGGGCTTTTTTTCATCTCCAGACGGTTGTAATATTGCATCGGGAACCGACCCGGCCGCAGGAGCCGTCAAGGAGGGCTTCCGAAACTTTCGGCAGCAATGCTCCGGCGTGGCTTTTTCCCATCGCCAGATGGGAGCGAGGTGTACCTTTGTCCGACAAACTGTGTTTTGTCCGACAAAGGTCCTCGCTCTGCGAGGCCGGGGCTGCTCCCAAGTCGCGCCCCTTTATTTAGCTATATATGGATACCAACCAAAAACTGACAGACAAGACCGACAAGAAGCCCCGAACGCCGAGTTATAAATACTCGTTTCGGCTTAATGAAGAACAAAACATCCGCTTCAACGAGCTGCTCTGCAAAACCGGATCGGAGCATAACCGGAGCCGTTTTATCGTCAAACGACTCTTTAGCGAGGAATTTATAATCATCAAACGCGACCCTTCGAAGACGCAATTCGTCGCCCGGCTGAACGATTTTTATTTCCAGTTTCAGAAACTCGCCAACAATTATAATCAGATTGTAAAGGTCATCAATGCGCACTTCTCCAACATTGCAATCCCGCATCAGATTGCCATGCTGGAACAACGCACACGCGAGTTCAAAGCCCTGAGTATCGAGATTCTGAGCTTTGCCAAACAAGCTAAGGAATGGTTGCGAATATAAGGTCGGGTTCCTCGCCCGGCGGAGCTTTGCATTATAACAAGGAGAAGGTAGATAAGGATGAAGCCGAGGTGCTTTTCTGGCAGAAGATGCTCGAACCGTTCGACAAGCACGGGCGAATGGATGTCGACGTCTGCATGGATAGCTTTTGGCCGTACCTCGAAGCCAACCGCCGGACGACCAATACGGTCTTCCACGTCTCGCTAAACCCTTCGCCGGAAGACAGGCTGACCGACGATCAGCTCCGGGACATCGCGCAGGAATACATGGAACGTATGGGTTACGGCAACCAGCCCTATATCGTTTTTAAACATAAAGACATCTCGCGCGAGCATCTCCATATCGTATCATTGCGCGTCGATGAGAAAGGCCGTAAACTGCCGCACGATTTCGAAGCCCGTCGTTCTGCGGAAATTACCCGCGATTTGGAACATAAGTACAACCTCCATCCGGCGGTCAAAGGTCAGGAACAGAGGGACACCCCCGATCTTCGGAAAGTAAACTATAGGACGGGAAACGTCAAACAACAGATCTCATCCGTCATCAGGTCGTGCCTGCGGAATTACAAATGCTCGTCCTACGGCGAGTTCCGCACGCTGCTGGAATTGTTCAACGTCTCGGTCGAGGAACGTACGGGAACGATCGAAGGCAAAAATTATGCGGGTATTGTCTATGGTGCCCTGACCGACGACGGTTATGGAACAGGCACACCCTTCAAGTCGAGTAAAATAGGGAAAGACGTAGGTTATAATGCCCTGCAAACGTATTATGCAAAATCCAAGGAAAGAGTGAAGGAGCCGGGCGCGCTCGACCATTTGCGCCGTACGGTCAAAGACGCCATGAGCCCGCACAATACACGGGACGAGTTCCGGCAACAGCTCAAGGCGGACGGTATCGACACTGTTTTCCGGATCAATCCCGCAGGGAGAATCTACGGCGTAACGTTTATCGACCACACCAATGGCCTTGTCGCCAACGGTTCGGTGCTGGGCAAAGAATTCTCGGCCCGTGTTTTCAACGAGCTGTTCCCGACCTCCCAAAAAGAAGATCAACACGCGGAACGCAAACACGATCCGCAAAACCATACCCATACCGCAAATCCTGTCTCAGGAGTTGTCGACACGCTGTTGAACTTGGCCGATGCGCGGGCTTTCGAAGAATGGCAAAGACAAGTTCAACGGCTGAGAAAACGTAGGTTACGTAAGTAAGGGACTCGCGATATTTTTCGTTCTGTGGTTTGAACCCTGCTTTGTCTGTTTAATAAAAAGAGGAGCGAAGAGCTCCTCTTTTCAGTTTCGCATATGCAGTCCGTTGTTCTCACGGACATACGCAGAATCGGTAGATGCAGGTCTGGGTATATGTTTCTCCGGGCCTTAGCAGGGTCGACGGGAACTGCGGATGGTTGGGCGCATCGGGGAAATGCTGCGTTTCGAGCGCCACGGCGCCGCGGTATCCGATCTTGCGGCCGAATTTTCCGCAAGATCCGTCGTTGAAGAAGTTTCCGCTGTAAAACTGTATTCCGGGCTGGTCTGTGAGTATTTCCATCTTGCGTCCGCTGGCAGGATCATAGAGCGACGCCACGAGACGCACCGCACCCGTAAAATTGCCGAGCACCCAGTTGTGGTCGTACCCGTGCCCGTTGCGAAGCTGTTCGTCGTCGTCGTCGATACGCGCCCCGATGAGAGCGGGGGTGCGGAAATCGAAGGGCGTGCCCCCGACCGGTGCGATCCGGCCGGTGGGGATCAGCACGCTGTCGACGGGTGTAGTGGCCTCGGCGTCGATCCACAGTTCGTGACCGAGTATCGTGCCGCTGCCCTCTCCACCGAGGTTGAAGAGCGTGTGGTTCGAGAGGTTGACGACGGTGGGGCGGTCGGTCCGTGCGCGGTAACCGATCCTGAGGGCGTTGTCGTCGGTGACGGCGTAGGTCACTGCGCCGGCGCCGCTGCCGCCGGAGGTGTTACTTCTTTTATGGATATGCCCAATGTCGTGCCGCCAACCACTACCTTGCAATTGCTGGAAGAGAAACAGGAGATTGCCGGCAGGACTTCATTAGTCAACTATTCTTTTTATCTGGGAGCAACAAGGGATAATATCGGTGAAATAAAACGTGTCGATCCCCGTACCACTTGCGGTATAAAAGCTTTTATGGGTTCCTCGACGGGAAATATGTTGATAGATAGTATTCCGGCTTTGGAACGTTTGTTTGCAGAGTCGCCTTTACTGATTGCCACCCATTGTGAGGATACGCCCATCATCAACCATAATTTAGCTCTTTACAAAGCAAAATACGGAGACGATATTCCACCACAATATCATCCGCTTATCCGTAGCCGTGAGGCTTGTCTGAAAAGCTCCGCCTTGGCCGCTTCATTGGCCCGGAAATACAATAGCCGCTTGCATATTCTGCATTTGAGTACTGCCGACGAGTTGACTCTGCTCGATAGCGGAAACCGGTTGGAGAAAAAAATCACCGGCGAGGCTTGTGTACATCATCTTTGGTTCAACGACGAGGCTTATCTGACCAAAGGGAATTTCGTGAAATGGAATCCGGCCATCAAAACCGAAGCCGATCGCCAGGCCCTTTTGGAAGCAGTGAATCAGGGCGTCATCGATGTGATCGCAACTGACCACGCCCCCCATACCCTGTCCGAAAAAAACGGTCCATACACCAAAGCCGCCAGCGGTGGCCCTATGATCCAACACTCTTTGACGGTAATGTTGGAATTAGCCGAACGCAGAATGATCTCTATGGAAAAAATAGTCGAAGGCATGTGCCATGCCCCCGCCGAATTGTTTCGAATCGAAAACCGGGGATTTATCCGCGAAGGCTATCAGGCCGATCTTTGTATTTTCCGGAAAGCCCCCTGGACGGTAACGAAAGAAAATATTCTCTATCAATGTGGCTGGTCGCCCCTGGAAAACCAAACGTTCACCTATAAAGTACAAACGACGCTGGTAAACGGACATGTCGTATACGATAAAGGAGATTTTTATACCGACCGTACAGGCGAACGACTCACTTTTAAACGGTAAATACCCGCATCGGATGTAAACAATTAAACCAAATACGTCAGAAAACAGGCAGACAATAGTAATACAAACACCAGATTGCTGAATAAAGCGGTCCGGCAGCAAATAAAATACTGGGCATATAAAAAAGAAAGAGGGACGGCAAACATATACATAAAATCATAATAATTGCCGGGAATAATCACAAACGTCAAGGACAGGAATACCATCATAGATACCAGCGAAAGAATGCCACGCCGCTGATTGACGATCATCAGGGAATAACGGGCCGACAGGTTTGTCAAAGCAATGATCAGCACCAATACGATCATCCCCAGCCGCACCAGATCGATTACAGGCAGACGATGTATATGTTCACCGACCATCAGGTTATCCGTAAAAATAGCCGGCAACAATTCCAAACGATCCGTCCAGAAATAATAAAAAGCAATAAACAGAACCGGCGTCAGAATTCCCAACCACAAAGCCACAATATCCTTCAAGGTAGAACGGCCCGAAAAGAACAAGACCCCGAAAGCCCAAGCGATCGACAGGATAAACTTCGGATAAATAGCAACGGACAGGGCGATTAGAAAACCGAAATCATACAGTGCACCATTACTTTTCGTATCATTGATCGCCATCTGCAATTTCCATACAGCGACCGTCACGATAAAAACAGCGATCAGGAGGTAGTCAAAACCGATATTGACCATAATGCCCGACGTCAGCAGGATATAAATAAGTGAAGGCAAGGTCGTCGTTTGTCCCAGCAATTTAAACCGTTCACTCAGAAAAAAGATCAGATAGGCCACCCCCAACACCATGACAAAGCCGATTGCCGATACCCAGGATTTATCCAGCTGATTGATATAAGCCATATTGATGACTCCCTTCACCTGCACCGATTGGAGAGACTCCAGAGAGAAATACCCACTAAGAAAAGCGATTGCCATTACAAGGAATGGCAATACAAAAAGCATATATAACCGTCTGGATTTTAAAAACTCATTCATACCGGAATTTCCCCGCAATCATTCAATTTATTTCTTCTCCCCCTTTAACCTCAAGCTTTTAGCTTATAGCCTCTAGCTTTTAGCTTATAGCCTCTAGCTTTTTACCTTTTACTTCTATCAAATCCTGCCCGATATCCCTACGGTAACTCATATCTTTGAAAGACAGTCTTGCCACGTTAGCATAAGATTGTTTCAGCGCCTGTTCCATCTGTGTTCCGAAAGAGCTCACAGCCATCACCCGTCCGCCATTAGTCAGGATCTGTCCATCAGCTTCTTTTGTTCCGGCATGGAATACAATACTCCCTTCGATATTATCGAGTCCGGTAATCACATTCCCCTTCTCATAACTTCCGGGATATCCTCCGGCCACCAACATCACCGTCGTGCAATAGCGTTCGTCCAGTTCGAATGCCGAATCGGCCAGTTTCCCCAAAGCCGTCGCTTCGAACAGTTCGAGGATATCGGTCTTCAGACGGGGCATGACCACCTCGGTCTCGGGATCTCCCATCCGGACATTATATTCGATGACAGCAGGGTCTCCTCCCTTATTCATCAATCCGAAAAAGATAAATCCCCGGTAGTCGATTCCATCTTTCTTCAAGCCCTCGACAGTCGGGCGCACAATTCTTTCCTCTACCTTCCGGTTAAACTCTTCATCGGCAAAAGGCACAGGCGAAACAGCTCCCATTCCTCCGGTATTCAATCCGGTATCCCCTTCTCCTACTCTCTTATAATCTTTGGCAGATCCCAATATTTTATAATCTTTACCATCGGTAATAGCAAACACAGAGATCTCTATTCCATGCAAAAACTCTTCGATCACCACCCGGCTACTCGCTTTGCCGAACTTCCCACCCAGCATCTCTTCCAGTTCACGCTGAGCTTCCTCCAATTCCGGAAGAATCAACACTCCCTTACCGGCAGCCAACCCATCGGCTTTCAGTACATAAGGCGGACGAAGAGTAGCTAAAAACCGCTGTCCTTCCTTCACCCGATCGGGAGTCACCGTCATATATCCCGCAGTAGGAATACCATGCCGGATCATAAATTGTTTGGCAAAATCTTTACTGCCTTCCAGAATAGCACCGTCCTTACCGGGCCCCACAATCATCAATCCCCCGAAACGGGAATCGGCTTCCAGAAAATCACGTATTCCTTCCACCAGCGGATCCTCAGGACCTACCACGAGCAGATCGATCTGTTTATCCTGAATAAAATCACCGATAGCCCTGAAATCGGTCACTGCAAGACTGACATTTTCAGCCAACTGGGCTGTCCCTGCATTCCCCGGAGCCACATAAAGTTTTCCCAATTTCGGACTTTGAACTATTTTCCACGCCAGCGCATGTTCACGCCCTCCGCTTCCCAATAACAAGACTTTCATATGAGTATCTATTTTTTATTATGCAAAAATAATAAAGATTTCTCTCTTCACTACTGATTATCTATCGTATAATTAAAAAAGCGGTTAAACTTGTACATTTTACGAAACACTGCATCCACTTTCTGTAGTAAATCGTCGCTCTCGAACCAGGCTTCCGGCTTTACACTCATCACATCATAATGCTTATGTTTTAGGAAATCGGCCTCCGGGAAATCGGCCGGGAAAGGAGCCGGAACTTTCTTTAATTTATCATCGGTATCCAATTCAGGAAATTCGGCAATAAATTCAGGTTCCCGGATAATCGAAGTAAACTCTTCGATATTTTCATAGATATCCTGCCTGATCCGTTTCAACAAAGCCGGTTCCGGACAATAACACCCCCCGCCCAACATACAACACCCCGGTTGGAGGTGGATATAATACCCACAACGTCCGCTGTTACGTCCCCGCCAACCACAGATATAAGCGGCAAAATGATCTTTATAAGGACGCTTATCCGGCGAAAAGCGGATATCCCGGTAAATCCGGTATACACAATCCTTCGCTTTCAGATTCTTCACCTCCTCATCCCAAACCGCAGTTTGTGCAATCAATCGGTCTACCAATTCATCGAACCCCTCTTTCAATTTCTGATAACGGGGTTTCTGACCGGCAAACCATTCCCGGTCATTATTTTCCTGTAACTCCCGCAAAAAAGTCAGTATATCTCTAATCAACCCTTTCATCTTTTTCCTCCTCTCTCTCGCTTAAACTTATCAGCCTATAGCCTTTAGCCTCCCAGCCTTTAGCTTATAGCTTTTAGCCTTTAGCTTATAGCTTTTAGCCTTTAGCTTTTTACTTTTAACCTTTTACTTCCCCCCCCTCACGCAATGTTTCATCTCGAAAGGTATTTCCATCGACAACTCCATAAACCCCATAAACTCTCCTTCCACATACCAAGGCGTCTGATAAATCAGTTTTTTTACCCCTTTCTTCTCGATAGTATAGACATTGGTCCGGGGATTTTGTAACATATCGGCCAACAGGGAATGAGCCGGCTCGGGATGGCAATCCAACACATTTTTACCGATCAGATCCTCCTGTCCGGGCTTTAAAAATGTCTTACGCGACTTATCGTTCATTTCCAAAATCTTCCCTTCTTTGTCACATATCGTGACTGCCAGGTTAACCTCTTTAAAATAATCCATCTTCTATCGTTTAAAAGTTAAACTATAATTTCCATTATTTACCGGAACGGATTTCCTATTCTCTCAGTAACAACACCGTCCCCTGCGTCGTTTCAGGAACTCCCGACTCATTATTATCTCCGGTCCAGACCTCGGCATCCCCGAAGATCGCTTCTGCACGCCAGATATACATTCCCTGCGGCATTCGTTCGCCCTTGAGGTTACAGCCATCCCAGCCTTCCGAAGGCCGACCGTTTTCCAGGGCTCGGGTTTCCCAAATCTTATTTCCGTATTGATCGAAAATCTGTAGCCTATAACGGGCTAGTCCCATCCCGATCCCGTTAAAACGGTTGATCTTCGGATTCTGACTATGCGGAATAAAAGTATTCGGGAAATACAATCCTTTGATCAATACCCGATGTTCCATAATCGCCGTATCCCGGCATCCATATACATTCTCTACCACTAGTTCGGCCCGATACATCCCCTGCTCCCCGAATTCCACCGTCTGATCGCCGAAAGCATGGAAGGTCCCCTTATCAGGTAAATTCCAGATACAGTCCGAACATTCTTCCGAAAGATTGATAAAGGTCACTTTTTGAGGATTCCCTTTTTCCACCTTTTTGTCCAATAACGCCCTGGGTTTATTGGGAACAACCACTCCCCGCAGGTATTCCGATTTACATCCCTTATCCGTTTCGGCATATATCATCACCCGGAAACGCTGAACCGTATCGGATTCATTTACATACCAATGCTCCCTCGCCGAAGTCAGTCCCGACCGATCCCCATAATCCCACATCAGATAAGCCTCTCCTGTAATCTCCGGCTGGTACAGATAAGGCGAACATTGGATAGTATCTACCGGCTCGATCGTCAGGATCGGTTTGTTATAAACGACCACTTCCTTCATGACCGAATCAGTACACTGATTTATCTCGGCAGAAACTCCGATAACCGTTACCGGAAAGGTACCGTATCCTTCGTACACATACCTCAGGCTATCCTTGTTTCCTGTCTGTCCATCTCCCAATTTCCAGGTTACCTGTTTCAGTTCCTGATCTGAATTTACGACAAAGGTAAATGTATCCGCCTCACAAAGATAATCTTCACTTTTGATTTCCAAGTGCGGTAAAGGATAAATTATTACAGGCGAAGAAATCGTATCCCACCCGCAGCCGTTGTCTATCTTCAGTTTCACCAGATAAGTACCTTGCTTATCGTATTTATGTCGTGGGCTCCAGACGGTATCCCGACTACCGTCCCCGAAATTCCAATAGGTATTCAGGATTGTAGACACGGTGTCCGTAGAATTATTCCGGAATAAGATTTCCTGATTTACACAGGCGTAAGGATTGTCCAAAGGCGTAAAATGAGCACTGATCTGCCGGGGTTTCACAAGCAGGGTATCGGTATACTCATCCACATCACAACGATTCTCAGCCCGTAAAGTAATAAAATAGCTGGTAGCGGCTTCATCTGTCGTAAATTCATGCTCCGGATTACGGATATCCGTTTCTCCGATCACTTCTCCTGTTCGTGAATTGGTAAAAGTCCAGTTGAATACACAATTATTTCCGGTAGTCGTATTCTGCAATTCCAAAAATACCGGCGAACATTCCCATTCATGCATCAAAGCAAAAGAAACTTTCGGAGCCGAGAATACAGTAATCGTCGTATCGTAGCTCACGGTATCACAAACGTTGCTTACTGTCATCCGGGCAACAAAGGTCGTATCCCAGCTCCCGGCCGGATAAGGCTTCGGCACGATAGGCATCAAGGTGTCGGTCTTCGTCCCATCACCATAATCCCAATGAAAAGCCAGGTAATTGTGATCGCTCTTATAGGTATCGGGATCGACCGTAAAGAGGACTTCGAAAGGAGCACACCCCTGTAAAGTATCGACATCGAAAAAAGGTGGAGGCGGCAAATTAATAATCTCGATACGGGTAGCTTCGGAAGTATCCCGGCATCCATAAACCGACTGAGCCATACAAATAACATCCCGATAACCGTACATGTCATAGCTATGCAGGATCTCGTTGTCCGATATCCCATGAGGCGTATCGTCGCCGAATATCCATTCGAATGTATTCCCGTCAGACTGAGCGGGTGTAAACAACACATCCGTATGGATACAACTCCGAGGAGCCACCGTAAAATCGGTCGACGGCAAAGGATGTACCCGCATCACCGCCGAATCCCGGTTCATACACCCACGGCTATCCGTATAATAATACAACAATTGAAAATCCCCCGGAACAGTCGGAGTAAACAAATGTCCCGCCAACACGTCTTGACCCGATTTCCAATCTCCTCTGTTGGGTTGCCATACCTGCCCCGCTGCCGAATCTCTTCCCACCAGAGTCACCGGTGGATTGTTCAGACACATCTTCAAAGAATCACCGGCCTCTACATAAGGTAAGGGCCATATCCGCATATTCATCGTATCCCGGGCGATACAAGCCCCGTTCCGGTAATGATACACCAATCCGATATCTTTTTGCGCATAGGGATCGAAGCCCGGATAAAAATAACTATTTCCCCGCTCGGTATACAACACTTCAGCCGCTTCGGGAATTGCAGGATCTTTCAACGTCCACCAGCCCCCTTCCGGCTGTGCACGAAGAATCCGGGCCTCTGCCAGTTCACAGATCGTATCATCCGGCAATGGGATCACAGGAATAAATTTATCGACCTTCACCTGAAAAACAGCCTGTCCCGGTGTTTTACAACGATTTTTATATGCTGCGACTACGGTATAATCACAGGTTTTGAAATCGATATCCGGATAATAAGATTTTAAATCCGTTCCATTCACCAGTGTATATCCCTCGGAAGCATAACCTTGATTCGCAGTGATCGTCCAATGTACCTGTTGTATTTTGTCGTTCCGCTGATCGACTTCTACCCGCTCTCTCCCGATAAAATGAAAAGGTTCACACTGATCTGCGATATCCCCGATCCTGACCCGGGGAATGGCAAATGCCTTGATCCGGAATACCGAATCGTCGTCGTGATGACAACCGTTGGAAACCGCTAACCGTACATCGTAGTCTCCCGGCTCCGAGAACAAGAGTTTCGGAGATTCACTGTTCGTATCCCCCTCGGCAAAACTTACCCCCTGCTGAGGTGTAACCGTCCAGGTATAAGCCAGGGAATCCCCCTCCGAAAGATTATTCAGGGTAATCACAAACGGATCGGGATCATCCGTACAACCGACAGAATCTTTACCTACAGAAAAGCTAGCCTGCTGTTCGGTCCTGAGCACATTGACTTCGGTCAGAAACTCCTGTTTTCCCTCATCCGCACATTTCGAAAAAACCTCGAGCTTAAGCTCATAATGCCCATTATCATTGAATAATATCCCCGGGAAATCGGTATTTTCCCGATCTCCGCCTTTCCAGGACCATCCCACCTCCGGAGTAATGGTCCATTTCGAAGTAAGGGCTGAATTCCGGGTATCCACCCATTTCAGATAATCGGACATTTCCACGGGAATACCGTCTCCGGCACAGACCCGTTTCATATATGATGCCAATTCGATATCGGGGATACCATGCACCACCACCCTGAACTCTTTTGTCACAGGCGATTTACACGTACTATGAGTAGCTACTCTCACCCGGTATTCCCCATATTTTGTAAACCGGATCGAAGGAGCCTTCTGTCTGCTCCCCACAGCCGGATCGATAACCTGGCCGTCCTGCATATATTCATATCCCTGCTCTACGTCGCTAACCACCTCCCATTCCCAGCTGAGCGCACCGGCTTCTTCCTCCATTGTATTTTCAAAAACGACAATTTCCTGCTCACAAATATCGGCAACCGAAGGATTTCCCGCAACAGGTGTTTTTATGACAATATCCCCGTAAACATCCGGATCATAAATATGGTATACCGCCTCAGCCATCGGATCGGTAGCCGGACATCCCGCATGAGGTAAAGTTGCTTTCACCGTATAATATCCGGGACGTTTAAATTCCACCCGAGGAATCAGACTCGTCAACCCCTCCGCACCCAGTTCATAATCTCCCGGCTGGTCCGTGCCGTCCTGCCGATAAATCTGCCAGGTTACCTGTGGGGTATTATTATACCATACAAACGTAGTATCACCCGAAAGGACAAAACCGGCAGGACAAGAAACCGTATCTTCCAATACTACTTCCGGATTTTTTTTCACCCGGATTCGTAAAGTCCGCGACACGGTATCACAAAATCCGAAAACCGTACCGGTTACTTCATAGGTTCCCCATTTCTTAAAAGTGATCGGAGCAACCTTTTCCGTATTCCCCTTTAGAAACTCACAATCCTCTGCCGTTCCCCCCTGAGGTTCCCCTGTCTCCGGGATAGTCACTTCCCAGTTATAAGCCAGCTCTAAACTTTCAGGATCCTTTTCCGATGCCGAATTGGTAAAGATAAGCATCCCACCTTCGCATACTTCATCCCGGTTGTCCTTCTCTTTGACAGTAACATCCAAACCTGAAATCCGGACCTTCAATTCTCCGGTCAATTCTTTCCGGGTCAAAATACCTCCATGCTCATCCTTTTCCGGACACCCCACCTCCGGCAAAGTGACCTTATAGGTATATTTTCCCGATTCCTGAAAATGAATCTTCGGCTCCGGCGAATCGGACGAAGTTCCGTCCACAAAGTCCACTCTATCCGGAGTAAACTCCCAATGTGCTTCGGGCACATGATTATACCATTCGTAAAAAATACACAACTCCGTATTCAATACATCCCGGGGACAGATTTCTGTCGGAAAATCGGCCAAGAAAATAGTCGGATCTTTCCTGACATGTACCCGGAAAGAAATGCGTTTCGAGTTACAAGGGACAGACAACGAGTCGGTCACTTCAAAGTCTCCATACCCATTGAACCTGATCCGAGGTCCGGCAGAAGTCGGAGAACCAGCCAGGTATTCAACATTCCAGGCCGGATCGTATAATTCCGTCGTAATCGGCTTAATCGTCCAAGAATGTTCTAATCCCTCTCCGTTGGAATGATTCTCAAAACTAACCGTTTCGCCGTCACAAATCGAGATGTTGTCTCCGACAGGGGCAGGTGTCGGAACAATATTGTCGGTAATCGCAGGATCATCGATTTTCAACTCTTTATGGATCGTCAACTTGGAGGGATCACCACAAAGCACACCGCCTACCGAAGCTCCTTTCAAAGTCAAGGAAACCTCATAGGTTGCACCAGCCTGCAAATAAACCTGCGGATATTCTTTATCCGCCTCATAACCGGGTAAAAAATCTACCGTACCGGTCATTCCTGCCTTAGGTTCGATTTTCCAGACTGCTTCTTTCGGGTTTCCATTCCAATAGAGACGGAAATAATTCTCCAAATTCACCAAAGCTTTCCCCGTAGTAAGATCAGGACATAAAGACACCGGCCAGGTAACCTCCACAATCTCGGGATCCTTCCGTACGATAATAGTCGTATCTTTTACATTTTGAGGACATTCGTTTGTCAAAGTCAGTGCAACCACGTATTCCCCGTAGCCGTTGAACTGAATGACCGGATTCTCCGACTTCTCGCTAGTGCCGTTTATAAAAACAAAATCATTTGTCTGCCTACCGGTAACATTCCAATAATACTGTGGATTTTCCCCTTTAGAATGGTCGGTAAATACAACACTTTCGCCCGAACAGACGGTATCCCTATCGACTGTAAAACCGACTTCCGGCGATTGTATCACACTGATCACTTTTACGATTGTATCGTTGGAACATTCCAGCCCCCCTGTAGAAG
>OIWQ01001369.1_pt1 | contig 29434 bp, 47 predicted proteins | sample 1587571 | NCBI WGS metagenome assembly OIWQ01 (sample SAMEA3888910, study PRJEB22519) | human gut metagenome | biome: human gut; feature: human-associated habitat; material: faeces | place: Denmark | collected 2010 | reverse complement strand
ACTTCGGAATAACTATTTCCTCGGCATAATCCTGGTTATTCCGAATTCGGAATAACCAGGACCTTTCCATCGCAGGGAAGCGAGCAGGACTTGCCGGTGAAAGAAGCGGGCTTTTCATGGAACAGGTCAGAATCGTAAAGGAGATGAGAGAGCGTGACAGGAGAAATGGAAGAGCAGGTGACATGGTCAGACCTCGGTTTCTCGTTTGGGAAAATGTACCCGGTGCATTCAGCAGCAACGAGGGGGGAGACTTCCAGGCCGTGCTGGAGGAAATTATCCACATCGCAGAGCCTACCGTTTCTGTACCTCGATTTGAGGGAAAATGGACAAAGGCAGGAGCCATTGACGGTGATGGGTGGTCTATCGCTTGGAGAACTCATGATGCTCAATACTGGGGAGTGCCCCAACGCCGCCGTAGAATCTCGGTTGTCGCAGATTTTGGAGGACAATCCGCGGGAGAAATACTATTTGAGCGCCAAGGCTTGCCGGGGGATATTGCGGAGAGCGGAGCGTCGTGGGAAGGACCTGCCGAAGCTGCTGAAGCAGGTGCTTCTTATGCAGTCAGAATCAGGGGGGGCTGTGACGGAGGAGGCAAAGGCGCGTTAGTTCAGAAAGACAAGAGCGGGACGAACCAAACCCCGGCAGTGGTGGCACCGGACATGTCGCACGCCTGCGATGTCATCCGCGACTGCGGCGAGATCGTTCCGAGTTTGCAAGCCCGTATGGGAACAGGCGGCAATCAAGTGCCGCTTACATACCAAGATGTGACAGGTACGCTTTCTCCCGGTGCTCATGCCGGAAGTTACAATGGGCAGGACGCATATAACGATATGCTGGTGTGCGGGGCAACACCGGATGTGGCTCACACGCTGCGGGCAAATGCTGCCTGTGCGTACCGGGAGGACGCGGAGACATACCCCGTGCAGAACATGGCAGTGCGCCGTCTGACCCCGATGGAATGCGAACGGTTACAAGGGTTTCCGGACGGATGGACGGACATCGGCGAGTGGACAGACGGCAATGGAAAACGCCACAAGCCAAGCGACAGCCCACGGTACAAGGCGCTGGGCAACTCCATCGCCCTGCCCTTCTGGGACTGGATGCTGCGGCGCATGGCGCGGTATCTGCCGGAGGGCGCAACGCTGGGGAGCTTATTTGATGGCATCGCAGGTTTCCCGCTGATTTGGGAACGGATACACGGGAAAGGCACGGCGCGGTGGGCAAGCGAAATCGAGAAATTCACGATAGCTGTAACGAAGTTAAGGTTCCCGGAGGAATCATGAAAATAACAATTCCCGAAATCCCCCCATCGCTGAACAAGTACGCTGGTCGGGCCAATGCCTGGGACTACCGAGCGGAAAAGCAGCGCTGGCTGCAGCTGTTTGTTGCATACTGCCCCAAGTGCAAACCAATGGGCAAGGCGGTGGTGACCATCACCTACTACTTCCCCACCCGGCACCGGCATGACCCAGACAACTACAACGGCAAGATGCTGATGGACGGGCTGGTACACCGGGGAGTAATCGCCGATGATAGCTTTGACCATGTCGAGCTTCGGCTGCGTGGGGCATATGACCCAAAAAATCCGAGAACTGAAATTGACATAGAGGAGGTAACACAATGGGTAAACACGGAACGGAAATAGAGCGGGAGAATCCGCTTTTTGAGGGACAAAGTGCCGAGGAATTTATCAAGCGCTGGAACGCTATCACCAAAGCCATAAAAATGCGCGCAGAGATGGCCGAGCAGGAAAAGGTGGTGAGTTATGATGTCATACGATAAAGCGTCTCCTAACGCCAAAATCGGCTGTTCTAATTCAAACGACCCGGAGCTCCTGGAGAAGCTGGTGCGGGAGGGAAAGACCAACAGGGAGATTGCCTTAATTCTCGATCTTGATTACGGCTCTGTGGCCCAAATCTTGTCTCGTTATGGAATCAAGAGAGACCCAAACCGGCCCTGCAAGAGATGCGGAGGGCCGATAGGCAGCACCAACACCAGGCAGCTGTATTGCAAAGACTGCCAAAAGGCCATGGACAGCATCCGGGCCCGCAAAAGCAGTATGAAAAAAGCCGAGCCGAAGAAATGCGAATACTGCGGGAAGGACTATTTCGGCCAGCCGGGACAAAAGTAGTGCTCCAAGCAATGCTACAAGGATGCGGCGGCATCCGGTAAGTATAAGCGCCCCAAGAATTGGATAAAGCGCCGGGATGGGAAAATCGACATCGAGATAAGGGTTTGCGGCAAAACAACAGAGCGCCGGGAGAGCGTGGACTACTACGAGGCCAGGGAGATTTGGCACCGTGGCTGGATAGGTCAGGGCTATGCAGCGCTGATAACGGTAGATGGCCACAGGCTGGATACACTGCCGCAAATAAAGACATTCTTCGGATTTAGGAGGGATTTGCTATGAGGAACTGGACGGCAGCGGCAGTTACGATAATTTTAGTTGTTATCTGCATAATGGTTCTATCAGCTATTTCGGGCGAAAGGTGGAATCATGTGGATGAAGTGGCCCAGGCGGAGATGACCGCAGAGGAACAGGAACGCCGTGAGCAGGCAGCCTACTACAAAGGCTGGCAGGACTGCAAGCAATATTATCTTGAGAATTTTGGAGGGTGAGCCAATGACCGTAAAGGACTACTACGAAACAATCCGGGACATAGAAAGGCTGGCTGCGTTGGTTGACGCAGAGGGGGATGTTACACTCGACCATGACGATGCGGAGCAGATATGGGCGCTGCTGCTGGACTACAAGGATTTGCTGATGGCTAAGGAGGTGGGATGATGTGCAAGGCCGTTATGGTAAGTATACGACCGAAGTGGTGCGAGAAGATTATCAGAGGTGAGAAAACCATTGAGGTGCGAAAGAACCGCCCGAATATGGAAACGCCGTTTAAGTGCTATATCTACTGCACGAAGCCAAAATACGAACACGAGGATTTTATCCGTACTGATTACCCGAAACCGCAGTTTTACGGAGGCGGGAAGGTCATCGGTGAGTTTATCTGCGACGCGATTGTCCGTGTGAACATCTGCGGATTCTGGGACGATAGTGGGAAGCAGCTCGACAATCGGCTCAAAGAAACATGTTTGACCTCAGAAGAGTTATGCGACTACCTTGGCGAAAAGGTCGGTTACGGATGGCATATCTCCGACCTGAAAATCTACGACACGCCGAAGGAGTTGAGCAAGTTTTCGCGCCCGTTTGAAAACTGCATAGACAAAGTGTGTGATGAATTTGGGTGTGAATCATGCGAAAATGGCGGTCATATTAAGCGCCCGCCCCAAAGCTGGTGCTATGTGGAGGAAATGTGATGGATGCTGTGAAGTTTATTGAGGAATGGAATCGTATGCTGAAGGTTGAAGGTAAGGCCCCCTGTATTGAGTTTTGTACTACACGAACTCCCGAGGAAACGGTGTTCTCTGTTGGAGAATGGTCTGCTGCACATCCGCGCAAGACACGGCAGAGCGTGTTTTTAGAGCGCTACCCGGAGGCGAGGCTTGATGGGTACGAAGTACTGCGGCTTTGTCCGTCTGATATTTCTGCTGCTCACCGAGATAGCGAAGGGTGTGGATACCCAGAACAAAGGTGTACAGACTGCCGTCGTAAGTTCTGGATGCAGGAGGTAGAGTGATGGAACGACTGACAGAATATGAAAGCATTGGAGGAACAAGATGGCAATCAGCGATAAGAAAGCCGTGGAAGCGATAAAAACGCTTACAGAGTATTGCGGTGAGCAGCGAGGGTGTCAAAACTGCATCTTGCATTTGTACAGCCCGAGCAAGTGGAAATGCAGCCTTGATGCATTCGATTTGCGGGACATTTTAAGTAACATTGAGGCGAAGAGGAAACATCGCGGGTATTTGCAGTAAAGGAGGGCCGACAATGGCTGACCAAATGCAGTTATATGACACATCGGAGAAACAATCAAGTAACAACACAGGTAAAGCTAAACGGAAGTGGGAAAATGGTTTCCAGAGATGGAGCGACCGGCACAGTGCAGATGGTGGTAGCTCTTTTGGGTGCTGTGGATTCGGCAGTATGTGTGACTATTGTGAGGATAATTCATATGGACGCTCGTGTGTCAGGGCGCTGAACGCCATGATCCGCGAAAAGCGTCTGAAAATCGATTACGAAAAGACTGGTTATGAAGAAGTATGGGAGGGGATTTTTGACAATGGCTGAATACATAGACAGGGAAGCGTTTAAGAAAAGCGTCGAGGAGCGTTATTGCAAGCCGTGCAAGGCGGAGGGAAAAGACCACAACGGATGCTGGTGTCGTGCCTGTTGGGTTGACGATATGCTCGATGAGGTAGAGTGTTTCCGGCCCGCTGATGTTGCCCCGGTGGTGCATGGGCGGTGGGGCACGGGCCGGTTCAATCTGGAAACGGGAAACTATGAGGAGCAGTGCACCCGCTGCCGGAATTTCTCGAAAGAGTACGGCAAGCCTTACTGCCCCAACTGCGGTGCAAAGATGGACGAAAAGGAGGCTGCCTATGATTAAGCCATACATCAAAAGTGAAACTGCAGAGGAAATTATCTGTAGTATCTGCGACAGAATGTATCCGGGAATGGGCTGTGAGCCTGCCGACTGTGAGTATGCGGACTGTGAGTGGATGAAGATGCTGGCGGAGGAAGCTGTTGATGCGGTGCTGGTGGTTCGGTGCAAGGACTGCACGCATTACTTGATCGTAGACGAGTTTGAGGGTGGAAAGAGGTATATGTGCAAAGTCAACCGATTCTCTTACATCAACAGCGACGGTGATATGCACTATTGCTCCTACGGCGAGAGAAAGGAGGAGCCACATGATAGACTACAAAAAGACCTGTAAGTGGGAGCTTGGCAGGTATTACGAAAAGCTAATGGCCATCGACAGCCTGCAGGACGAGATCGATATGCTGACCGCCAGAATGGAGGGCATCAGGTCGCCCAAAATGGATGCCACACCTGTACAGGGCGGCAGCTCAACTGCCGAGGAACGCATCATCAACGCCATCTGCAATAGGGACAACCTCACCGTCAACCATGAGCTGGTTAAGTGGCAAGTGCGGCAGATGGATCGTGGCCTGTCTATCCTGACCGACCAGCAGCGCAGGATACTTGAGGTGGCCGTCATGCGGCGTGAGTACAATGCCATCGATAGATTATGTGACGAGCTGCACATCAGCAGGTCGGAGCTGTACCGCAGGATGGACGAGGCACTAAAGAGATACGCTATTTGCCGATACGGTGTGACCGAGCTGTAAAACTTGGGACAAATTCGGGACAAAATAACGCCTAACATAGTGTATACTAATATCGTGGTAAAACACAGACTTCCCTTGACATTCCTCCTGGTGGGGAGCCGGGCCCCTAATCCCGGCAATCTGCTCCCGTAGCTCAATGGTAGAGCGGCTGCCTTGTAAGCAGCGGGTTATAGGTTCAAGCCCTATCGGGTGCTCCACCTTCATGTTTTACCTCCTTTTTACGGGGCCGCCGATGCCCCGTTATCCCATCGGCCGAAGATACATGACCTTCGTAAAAAAGGTGCCGCGCTGGCAGACCGCAAGTTCGCAATAGCCTGCCTTACCAAAAGCAGTCAGAGAGTACCGAAAGGCGCTCTCTTTCTTTATGCCATAAAGGAGGGGATACCTCTGGATTTAATAGTCCGTAAAATCCCGCAGAGCGACACCATCAAGGTATATCCGGTATCTGATGTGCATTTGGGCAGCATCCTACATGATAAAGATGGCTGGCAAGCATTCTGCCGCCGGGTAGAGCGGGAGGACGCTTATCTCATCCTTGGCGGCGATCTCATCAACAACAATACCCGGAACGCGGTGGGAAGCCCCTTTGAGGATTATATCCGCCCGCGGGAGCAGAAAAAGATGATGGTGGAAATGCTAACGCCCATCAAGGATAAGATACTCTGCGCGGTATCCGGTAACCACGAAGCGAGGACGGCCAAGGACACCGACCAAGACATTATGGGCGATATCATGTGCAAGCTGGACATGGAGGACTACTACGCCGAGGATATAGCATTCCTCAAGCTGGAGATTGGGCGCAGGGTAACAAGAGATATCCCTATCACCAGCTATACGATGGCTGTTACCCATGGCTCCGGCGGCGGCATTTACACCGGTGCAACGGTCAACCGCAATGAGCGCTTCGGCTACACCATAGAGGGCATTGACGCTCTGATTGTTGGCCATACCCACAAAGGCACCATCAGTAAGCCCAAAAAGATCGTGGTGGACAGTAACAACAATGTTATCCGTACCAAGCAGCTGGTAGTGGTTAGCTGTACTGCATGGCAGCAGTACGGAGGCTACGCAGCCCGGAAGATGCTGCTGCCCAGCAGCGAGAGCGACCATGAGCAGCCGCAGACGCTCCTGCTGTGCGGGAACAAGACAGGCACTAAGCGGATAACCACGGTTTGGTAACAATAATTGGTAGCCCGGCATAGTAGACACCGGGAGGGATAGGGCGGGTAATGAACATTGTATTTGATTATAATTCTCCCAGGTGGCGGAGGGAGCGCCAACAGATATTAAGGCGTGACGGGTATATGTGCCAGCACTGCAAGAGGTACGGAAAGGCGGTACAGGCTACAACGGTGCATCATATCAAACACGCAGATGAGTACCCGGAGTTGGCTTACGAAGATAAAAATTTAGTAAGCCTGTGTGAGGGCTGCCATAACAAGCAGCACCCGGAAAAAGCAACAGCAGCGAGGGGCCGTTACTGATACCCCCCCTATCCGTTGCGCCTTCCGCCTGTCTATGGGGACCGGCGGGGGGAACTTTTTCCAACTCTACGGCATATTTTTGAGAAAGGGGAAGCCATGACAAAGGAAAAATGGGTTGAAACTATCGAAAAACAGATGGAAAAACTCGGTACGGCCGACCCATCTTATCAATCTGCGGTAGAAACGCTGGCAGAGATACTCGAACAACGGGACAAGACCAAGGCGGAGTTCAAAAAATCCGGCGGAAAGTCTGTGATCGAATATACCAACAAGGGGAACGCCACCAACATGGTGAAAAACCCTCTGTTAATCCTTTGGGATGACCTCAACAAGAGTGCACTGGCATACTGGCGCGAATTGGGGCTTACTCCTTCGAGTTTCCGCAAAATGACCGGCGGAGTAAAGGAAAAGGAGGAAAAGGGCGGCCTTGCTGCTGCTCTTGCCAGCCTTGAAACAGATTAAGGGCAAGAATTGGCCCATAGTACTTGCGTATGCCGAAAGCATCAGAGACGGTAGAAAGGTAGCCTGTAAGGAATTGCGGCAGGCCGTTGACCGTTTCTTTGCTGACCTCGATAATGACGAATACGATTTTGCGCCGAAAGGGCCAGAATTTTGCATTCAGATTATCGAAAAGACCCTCTGCCACCAACAGGGGGAAAAACTGGACGGTACACCGCTCCGGGGGAAGCCATTCCTGCTGGAGCCGTTTCACAAATTTATCATTTACAATCTTTTAGGGTTTAAGCTGAAAGGCACTGATGTGGTGCGGTTTCACGAGGCCCTTATTTTTATACCTCGGAAAAACATTAAAACGAGCTTTGCCGCTTCCCTTGCTTGGGCGCTGTCCCTGTGGTACCGGCGCAGCGGCTCCAAAACCTACATATCGGCCGCGGCTCTGATGCAATCCCTTGAGAGCTTTAATTTTCTGGATTACAATATCCGGCTTATGGGCGAGGACGAGAAGCATGGCGGCGGTGTAAAGATCATAGACAACAACAATGAACACTCGATGGAGGCGGAGCTTCCGGACGGCTCGTTTTTTATCCGCGCACTGGCTGCAAACCCGGATGCGCAGGATTCCCTTAACTGCAATATTGCGATCTGCGATGAAATCCACGCCTTTACCAAGCCAAAGCAGTACAACCTTTTCAAAGAGGCGATGAAGGCATATACCAACAAGCTGCTGATAGGAATTTCCACCGCTGGCGATAACGAACAGGGATTCCTTGGGCAGCGGCTGCAATACTGCCGCAAGGTATTGGATGGCACCATCAAGGACGAACAATATTTTATCTTCATGTGCTGCGCCAATCCGGATGAGGAGGGCAACATCGACTATACAAATCCTTTGGTACACGAGATGGCAAACCCGGCCTATGGGGTATCCATCCGACCGGAGGAAATCCTAAACGACAGCTTGCAGGCGCAGAATGATCCGCAGCAGCGGAAAGACTTCTTTGCAAAGTCTCTCAATGTCTATACAGGGGCTATCAAGTCCTATTTCAACCTCGATGAATTCCGGAGAAGCGACGAAAAATACAACTGGACGCTGGACGAGCTTTCCAAGCTCCCCATAGACTGGTACGGCGGTGCAGACCTATCAAAGATGCACGACCTAACGGCGGCTGCGCTTTTTGGAAATTACAAAGGTGTGGATATTATCATCAGTCACGCTTGGTTCCCGGTGGTGCAGGCCCATGTTAAAGCGGACGAGGACGGCATACCGCTTTTTGGCTGGGCTGATGATGGTCTTTTAACCATGTGTAACAGTCCGACCGTAAACCACGCCGATGTTGTCAACTGGTTTATATCCATGCGCAAGCAGGGATTCAAAATCCGACAGGTTGGGCATGATCGAAAATTCTGCCGAGAGTATTTCATTGGCATGAAAACGGCAGGCTTTAACATTATCGATCAGCCGCAGTTTTTTTACAAAAAATCCGAGGGCTTCCGGCATATTGAACAGAGCGCCAAAAATGGGACGCTGTACTATATGCATTCCGAAGCCTACGAGTATTGCGTTGGGAATGTCTCGGCCATCGAAAAGACTGACGACATGATCCAGTACGAAAAGGTAAGACCGACAAATCGAATTGATGTGTTCGACGCCTCTGTATTCGCCACAGTGCGGTATTTGGAGGCTTTGGATAAATCTAAAGCAGGAAAGAAATGGTGGGGTGATAAATGAGCATGGCAAATTTTTTTGAGCGCTTCCGCTCTCGGGATAAGCCCCAAACGCGGAGCGCTGTATGCCTGTGTGATGGAACCGGATGGAAAGACCTGACCTGTTCCGGATATACAGACCTTGCACACAACCCGGAAATCTGTGCTGCCGTTGATAGAATCGCTTACTTAATCGGAAGCATGACAATCTATCTGATGCAAAACACTGACGGTGGAGACATCCGGGTAAAAAACGGGCTGTCTCGTGTAGTGGATATCGAACCAAACAGCTACATGGGGCGGTCAAATTTTATCCAGTGGATCATTAAGACAATGCTTCTGGATGGCAGGGGGAACGCTGTGGTGCTCCCAAAGACCCGGAAGGGCCTGCTCCGGCGGCTTGACCCGATACCGGCAGCCTTTGTGGCGTTTGTCCCGAATGGGGAACGGTATTACAGCATCGAAATATCTGGGAAAACCTATGACCCGGAGGATGTACTGCACTTTGCAATCAATCCGAGCAATTACTACCCATGGCAAGGTACTGGGTACAACATTGCGCTGGCTGATGTGGCAAATAACCTAAAGCAGGCGGCGACAACAGAAAATGGATTCATGGCAAGCGAATGGAAACCGTCCCTTATTGTCAAGGTTGACGCTATGATAGACGAGTTTTCCAACCCGGAGGGCCGAGCAAAGCTCCTTGAGGAATTTGCGGCATCCAACAAAGCTGGGGAACCTTGGCTGATTCCGGCCGAACAATTCTCGGTGGAACAGGTACGGCCCCTTACCCTGTCCGATCTTGCGCTGGCAGACTTCGTAAAACTGGATAAAACGACGGTGGCAACCATTCTCGGTGTTCCGCCTTTTGTTTTGGGCGTTGGCGAGTTCAAGCGGGATGAATGGAACAACTTTATTTCTTCCCGTATCATGCCGATTGCACAGATTTTGGAGCAGGAGTTTAGCCGAAAGCTGCTCGTATCTCCGGATTACTTTTTCCGCTTCAATGTTCGCTCCCTCTACAACTATTCCTTGGAGGAAACCATCAAAGCTGGTGCGGAAATGGTTGACCGCATGGCAATGACGCGGAATGAGTGGCGCAGTTGGGTGGGGCTTCCTCCGCATGAGGGCATGGACGAGCTTTTGGCCCTTGAAAACTACATTCCCGCTGACCGTCTCGGCGATCAGAAAAAACTAAACGGAGGAGGTGAGTAAATGGTAGGAGCAAGACAGGCAATCAGCCGCAGTGGCGACTTCAAAACCCGCGCTGCTGATGGAAACCTCTACATTGAGGGCTATTTCGCCACCTTTACCGGCGAATACCGGATGTGGGATAAAGCCATCGAGCGCATTGACCGAGGAGCCTTTGATGGTACCCTCGGTGATGATATTCGGGCGCTGGTTAACCATGATACCACAATCGTGCTTGGCAGAACAACAGCTGGTACACTGACCCTCCGCGTTGACGATTTGGGCCTTTGGGGGTCCATCCTCATTAATCAAGCGGATCAGGATGCCATGAACGCCTATGAGCGCGTAAAGCGTGGGGATGTTTCCCAATGTTCTTTCGGCTTTGACATCCTTGACGAGGAAACCGAAATCCGGCCAGATGGCACAACCGTGTGGACTATTCGCAAAGTCAAACTGTATGAGGTATCGGTCGTTACCTTCCCGGCCTACGAGGACACCATGGTAGAGGCTCGGAAAAAAGACCTTGAAAAGATCAACGAGCGCAAGCTCGACCAATGGAGGGCCGAAGCCCTCAAAAAGCTAAGAAAGGAGTGCTGACATGGCACTGAAATCCATTATGATTGCCAAAAAGCTGGAACTGAAAAGAGCAGCTTTTGAGGCACTGGTAGCTAAAGACGCAGAATTTGCAACACGCTCCGCTGAAATCGAAAAAGCAATCGGCGAAGCCACCACCGATGAGGAGCAGCAGGCTGTTGAGGACGCCATGAACAAATTTACCGAGGAACAGGATGCCCACAACGCCGAAAAAGAAAAACTGTCCGCAGAAATCAAGGGCCTTGAGGAAGATTTGGAAAATGCCGAAAAGGATCCTCCCAAGGCTGAACCCAAAGCAGAAAAGAAAGACGAAAGGAATGATTTTACCATGAATACCATCAACATTCGCTCCCTCCCCATGAATGTGCGCGCCTTTGACGCTCTTCCCAAAGAGCAGCGTGACGCTATCGTAGCCCAGCCCGATGTGCAGACCTTCTTTGCGGAGCTTCGTAACGCTGCCCGCAGCAAGAGAGATATCACCGGTGGTGAGCTGACCATCCCTGTTGTATTCCTCGACCTCATTGCCGAGAATATGTATCGCTACTCCAAACTGATGCGTCGGGTCCGCATCCGCAATGTCAATGGCGAAGCCCGTCAGACCATTGCCGGTACTGTCCCCGAGGCCGTTTGGACTGAAATGTGCGGTGCCATCAATGAGCTGACCTTCAGCTTTAACCAGATCACTCTTGACGGCTTCAAGGTTGCCGGTTATGTTCCTGTTTGTAATTCCCTGCTGGAGGATAACGATGTAAACCTCGCCTCCTGGATCGTCGAGATGCTGTCCGAGGCTATCGGCCTTGCCAAGGATAAGGCCATCCTGTACGGCAAGGGCGCTGGTCAGAAGATGCCTCTCGGTATTGTGACGCGTCTGGCGCAGGAGAGCAAACCCAGCGATTACCCGGCCAATGCTCCTGCTTGGGTTGACCTGCACACCTCCAACATCATCACCATTCCCACCGCTTCCACCGGCGAGGCTTTCTGGGCTGCGCTGGCTGTTGCTGCTGGTAACACCTTCACCCGCTATTCCCGCGGCGAGCGCTTCTGGGCTATGAATAGCAAGACCCTGGCTACTCTGCAGTCCAAGGCAATCCTTGCTACCGCTTTGGGCCGGTATGTCACCTTTGACGGTATGACCATGCCCATCATCGGCGGTGATGTGGAAATCCTCGAATTTATCCCCGATGGCGACATCGTTGGCGGCTATGGCGACCTGTACCTGTGGGCGCAGCGCTCCGGCATGACCATCGAAGCATCCCGCGAGGTTCAGTTCATTCAGGACAACACCGTATTCCGCGGCAAAGAGCGTGCTGACGGTATGCCCGTTATCCCCGGCGCTTTTGTGGCGATCAACATTAACGGCGCTTCCGTAACCACCTCCATGACCTTTGCGGCTGATACCGCCAACAACGCCAAGCTGTCTGCTCTGACCGTTGGAAACCTGTCCCTCAGCCCTGCTTTTGATGGCGATGTGCTGAGCTACACCGCTACCGCTTCCGCTACGACTGCTGCCGTAAACGCCACCACCGAGGTCGCAGGCGCACAGGTTGCTATCGCCTACAACAACGCCAATGTGAAAAACGGCGGCACTGTTACTTGGCTGGCTGATGGCACTGCCCATCCTCTGACCGTAACCGTGAAGAACGGCAACGAGACCGTAGTCTATACCGTCAATGTAACCAAGGCTTCCTAAGGGGGGTTAAAGCATGACAGACGCTGACATCCTTGTGATCTTGAAAGTCGATTTGCAGCTTTCCACCGCAGCGCTGGACAACTATCTCTTGGCGCTGATCGCGTCTGCCAAAGAGTACATTGCCACCGAGGGCATCGTGCTCTCCACCAGTACGGGTGATGCCGTACTGGTGGAGATGTACGCCGCTTACCTCTACCGGCAGCGCAGAGAGAAAGTAGTGGCAATGCCGCGTATGCTGCGCTGGGCACTCAACAACCGACTGTTTGAGCAAAAGGTGGGTGGTTGATTTGGATGATCTCATTACATTAATCTCCCAAACCTTTGAGCAGAACGATATCGGGGTACAGATTGCCACAGAAACCACAACACAGGTCTGGGCGCGGCTGCAGTCCGCTACACGGGCGGAGTTCTATTCCGCCGGTCAAAACGGCTTGCAGCCGTCCCTTGTGGCGGTTACTCCTATCGCCAACTATGCTGGGCAGAAATTAGCCGAGTGGCGCGGCACACGCTATTCCATTTATCGCACCTATTTTGCAACAGGCAGCGATGAAATAGAGCTGTACCTAGAGGAAAAGGTGGGCAACGATGTCGAAAACGGTTAGACCGGATGAGTTGACAACGGCAATCCTGTCCGAACTGAAAAACTATGACCAGGCCGTTACGAATGGCGTAAAAAAAGAGGTTCGGCAGGTGGCAAAGGAATGCCGCCAAGACATTGTGACCGGCAGCCCGGTACAGACCGGCGATTATAAGGCCGGTTGGCGTGACAAGGTCGCATATGAGAGCTACAGCGATATCCGTATGCGAATTTTCAACAAAACGGATTACCAGCTCACGCACTTGCTGGAACATGGTCACGCAGGCCCAGGCGGAACCGCAAAAGGCTCTGCCCGCCCATTCCCCCACATCGGCCCAGCGGAGCAAAAGGCAGAGCAGAAACTATTAACCCGTGTAAAGGTGGTGATTAAGAAAGGATGACACTGCAAGAGGTCAATTCCCTGTTAAAACAGACGAGGATGCCCGTAGCTTACGGTTACTTTAATAAGCCGCAAAAGTTACCGTATATCCTCTATCGCGTCTCCTACTCCAATAATTTTGGCGCTGACAATGTGGTGTATCACCCCATCAACCATATACAGGTTGAGCTTTACACAAAAGATAAAGACCTAACAGCAGAGGGCAAAGTCGAACAGGCCTTGTCCTCTCTGTTTTGGCAGAAGTCCGAGAGTTACATTGAAGATCAGCAGTGTAACCAAGTAGTTTATGAAATCGAGGTGTAAAAATGGCTGATAAAGTTAAATTCGGTATCTCGAATGTCCATTACGCTATCCTCGACGGGGAAAATAACACCTATGGCACTCCCGTAGCCATCCCCGGCGCAGTTAGCCTGTCTTTGGAGCCTTCCGGCGATACCACACCGTTTTATGCGGACAACATTCAGTATTTCGTAGCCGTGGCGAACAGCGGCTACACCGGCGATCTCGAAGTTGCCGTTTTCCCCGAAGCATTCCTCAAGGATGTTTTCGGGTATACTCTTGACACCACCAGCAAGGTGATGATCGAGAATGCAAACATTCAGCCCAAGTCTTTCGCACTGCTGTTCCAAGAGGAGGGCGATGTGAACGGGACGAAGTTTGTTCTTTACAACTGCACCTGCACTCGGCCTACCCGTGAGCTGAACACCACGACCGAGAGCGTAGAGCCGCAGACGCAAACCGTCAGCATCACCGCTTCCCCGCTGGCAAACGGCAACTCCCTTGCCTACACTACGGCGGAGACCCCGGAGGCGACCGTGAACGGCTGGTACACCGCCGTATTCACTCCGACGACTGGAGGCTGAAATGAACAAAGTAATCGAGATCGACGGAAAAAGCGTAGGGTTGTGCGCTAATGCGCTGACCCCACGCATCTACCGCCATAAAGTGGGTCGGGACATTGTCTGTGACCTGCAAAAGCTACAAACGGCAGCGACATCCGAGGACGGATCTTTTTCCGTAAGCGATCTTGAAATATTTGAGGATGTCGCTTTTATCATGGCTCGGCAATATGACGGGTCCATCCCGGACAATGTTGACGAGTGGCTGGAGCAGTTTGAGATGTTTTCCATCTATAAAGTGCTCCCTGCCATTTTGGAGCTTTGGAGCCTGAACAACAAGACTACCGCTGTTCCAAAAAAAAAATAAAACAAACCGTGCGTGAGCCCACCGGGTCAACCTTTATGCTCCGCTGCGCTGAACTCGGTTTATCCGATGAAGCGCTGGAGGACATGACCTGCGGAATGGTCTATGATTTGATGATCGAAAAGGCCAACGACGCAGAACAGTATGCCATAAGGGGCAGACCCGGCGGCTTGCGTGATTTCTTCGCAGGAGGTGGTAAGATTGGCTGAAAATGTTAAAGGCATCGTTGTTGAAATCGGCGGCGATACAAAGGGATTGTCGAAAGCGATCAGCTCGCTGAACAGCGAAATCCGTGGGACACAATCGGAGCTTAATAAAGTCAATCGCCTGCTGAAACTCGACCCGACTAATATTGACCTGCTCAAACAAAAGGAGCAATTGCTCGGGGAACAAATCAAAAATACAGAAAACAAGGTTGAAAGCCTCCGAAACGCCAAAAAGAAAGCGGATCAGGAAATGGCGGACGGCACGGAGATCAACCAAAAACAATACCGTGAGTTAGTCCGGGAACTGACCAGCGCCGAACTAAAGCTGAAAGACCTACAGGCCGAAGCGTCCAGGAGCCGTGCGGCACTTGCACAGGTTTCAGCAGTTACCGGCGAAATAGCAGAAAAGTCCGGGAACATTGCAAAGAAGTTTGCACCGGCATCTTTGGCCTTTGCAGGCGCAGGAGTGGCAGCCACAAAAGCGGCTGTAGAATTTGAAAGCGCCTTTGCTGGCGTTGAAAAAACAGTAGACGGCACTACAGAGCAGCTTGCGGCACTCCGGCAGGGCATATTGGACATGGCAGAAGAAATTCCTGCGTCCACTACGGAGATTGCGGCGGTTGCGGAAGCTGCTGGACAGTTGGGTATTGCCACCGATGATGTACTTGACTTTACCCGCGTTATGATCGACTTGGGTGAAGCAACCAACCTTTCCGCTGATGAAGCTGCCTCTGCACTTGCCAAATTTGCCAACATTACCGGAACGACCGCTGATGAATACTCCAAACTCGGAAGTACCATCGTTGACCTTGGCAATAACTTTGCCACAACAGAGCGCGATATTGTTGAGATGGCTACACGCCTTGCGTCTGCTGGTACAGTTGCCGGGTTGTCCGAACAGGATATCCTTGCATTGTCTACCGCAATGTCCTCGGTTGGCATCAACGCAGAGGCAGGCGGTACGGCAATGACCCAAACAATGACCGCAATAAGCAAGGCTGTGTCTGCTGGCGGTGATGATCTTGAAACATTCGCAAAGATCGCTGGTGTATCTGCTTCTGAATTCGCAAATATGTGGGGCAATGAACCGATAGACGCAATCAGTGCTTTCATCGGCGGGCTTGGGAAGATGAACGAAAATGGAGAGGACACAATCTCCGTATTGGATGAATTGGGGCTCTCCGGGATTCGCCAGTCAAATATGCTTCGTGCGTTAGCCCTTGCATCCAATGTATTGGACGATGCTGTTACAACCGCAAATACTGCATGGGACGAAAATATCGCCCTCTCCAACGAGGCAAGCAAAAGATACGCAACGACCGAAAGCCAGATGAAAATACTCCGAAACGGGCTCAATAACTTGGCGATTTCCATCGGTGATATCCTGCTGCCGATTATCAATAAAATCGTCGCAGGGCTTCAAAACGCAATCGATTGGTTTTCAAACCTCGACGATGGGGTCAAAAAGACGATCCTTATTGTCGGCGGTCTTATTGCGGCAATCTCTCCTGTTGCTGGAATCATATCAGGCATAGCCGGAGCGATGAGCAAGCTGTCAGGCACGGTAATACCCGCCATTATTGAAGCGGCAACTAAAATGGGGCCGATTATTACAACCGTTGTAGAGGGAATTTCAAGCGGAATTGGGGCGGCAATAGGTTTTATTACAGAAACAGCTATCCCAGCCGTTATGAGCGCTGTGTCATCTGCGTTCACATTCATAACGGGAACTGTAATCCCTGGAATTGTAACGGGCATAACGACAGCTGTTAATTTTTTGATAGCCAACCCGATAGTTCTGATTATTTCCGCCATTGTAGGACTTGTTGCGCTGATTGCAACAAAGGGCGACGAGATACAGGCCATCCTCCAGCGTGTGGATGATTTCTTGCAGGGCGTATTTACGACGGATTGGTCGGAATCGTTTGGAGTATTGGGGGAAATCTTAAATTTCTTCTTCTCAACAGTAAAATCCATTTGGGATTCCATAAAGGCCGTTTTTGACGGTATTATCGATTTTGTTCGTGGCGTTTTTACTGGAGATTGGGAAAGAGCATGGAAAGGTGTGCAGGAAATCTTTAAGGGAATCTTTACGGCGCTTGTTGACATTGCAAAAGCGCCCATTAACGGCATCATTGCACTAATCAACATGGTCATTGACGCAATCAACTGGATGATAAACGGTCTGAATAAGATCCACTTTGATGTCCCTGACTGGGTTCCTGTTTTGGGCGGTAAGTCCCTCGGATTTAATATTCCGACCATCGGAAAAATTGCTTATCTTGCCAAGGGCGGAGTTTTGTCCTCCGGCAGCGCCATCGTCGGCGAAGCCGGGCCGGAGCTGCTTACCATGGCCGGTGGCCGTGCCCATGTTATGCCACTGAACGGAAACGACCGTGGCGGCATCACCATCGAAATGAACAACACATTTAACGGCTACGATAACGCAGCCGGTGAAGCTGCCGCAAGGAACTTGGTACAGGCGGTCAACCGTGCGCTTGGGAGGGCTTACTGATGAGAAAATTTAAGCTCAAGAACGGTGTCGGCGCCGAATGGGATTTGATGGACAAAAAGGCGTACTTCAATGCGCCGGGTGGATTAGGATTTGGCAAAACCTACTCTACCATCCAAGCCGGAAGCGCATGGCTGGTATCGGATGAATTCCTTAACCAGTATGCCGTGACAGGCGAAATGATATTCTTCGACTATTCCCGGTATCAGGCGTTTATTTCGTTCGTGACAAAAGGCCCGCTTTACCTGATGTATTCCCCGCTGGACACATGGTACAAAATCAAGTGCGAAGTGCAGTCTGCGGATAAGTCGGAGCTGAAATCCGGCTATTTGGCAGTACCGATTACATTCCTCTGCTTCGGGACTTGGCATGAAGCTGTTAATGTAACGCAAAGTCAAGCGCCAGACCAAGGGATTAAAAGGTATAGCTATACTTATCCTTATTATTACGCAGAAACAGCAACAGGAACTGCAAAAATAAGAAACGGGGATTTGGCATCACCGTGCAAGTTGCAAATCTTCGGCCCGGTCGTCAATCCTGCTTGGGCGCTTATCAAGGCCGGTACCCGTGTAACGGTCGGAAAATTAACCGCAACAATCCCTGATGGGCACAAACTTGTTGTAGATGCTGACCCGGCAACAATGGAGATTGCAGAGTATGCGCTGGACGGGACATACATCCAAAACCTGTACCAGTCCAGCGACTTTTCGACCGGAAGATTTATCTATGCTCCGCCGGGAGAAAGCACTTTGACATTTTCGCACGACGGCACATCGGATATCGTAGCATATGTGGAGGTGGAGAAACTTGCATACTCTGTTTAAGTGCGAAGTATTCGCAAGGGATTTCACATTCCGAAGTTTTGCTCCGATTGAAAGCCCGGAGATACAGTTTGACTACCTGACCGTAGAAAAAACTACTCTCCGGGCTGTAAAGCTGGATGCAAAAAAGGGCGACTTTATAAGCGTTACAGACCAAAACGGGAATGTAGCTTATCAGGGAATCGTTGACGATGTGGAAACAGATAAAACGGGCGTAACGATTTCGGCGCAGCCTCTTATGTCGCTTTTTGATGCAGCGGTATATTTCGACCGCACGGCCTCTGCAAAGATCGAGCCTTTTATTGCTTCAATCATCCGAGATAACTTTGTTTCTTCTGGAGATGCTTTGCAAAACATATCCGGCATGACGGTGGAAACGACCTCCGAAACGACCGGGGCGCTCAACCTAAAGGACAACATCCACAGCTTTTACGAAATCATCACGAAATCGCTGACGGCTTATGGCGTGGCGGTCAACATGAGCTTTGACACGCAGAAAAAGACGATCTCCGTTAAGGTTGGTAAGGTTAGCGAAACGGCGGTAATTGAAACAAATCTACAGGCCATCGTGGATAAAAACATCATCATCGGTGACAGTACAGGCCAGCTGAACAAGGTAACCATCTACAACAAGGCCGATGAGACGCAGCGCATAACCTACTATCTGCATCCTAACGGCAAGGTCGACACAAACAACACGGACAGAATTACACCTGTGTTTTTTGCGGCGCAGTTTTTGGAAACGGATATCAATTTTGAATCTGCTGCATACAAAAAGGCTTACGAAGCGTTAAGCCCGCAAAAGTATGACAACATGATCGAGCTGACTGCCCGAAACGACTGTGGAGTACTTGATACCTCGATGGCCATCGGCACAGAGGTTTTGGTCATTGATGGCGACAGTAGTTACAAATCTATCCTAACCGGCTATGCAAGGTCGCAGGATGTTACAAAAATGACCTTCGGCGTTGTCCGTGCCGACCTTACCAAAATTTTGATCCTTGAAAGGAGGGCAAACGCATGATAACGCTGCTCCAGTATAACGCATCTATCGTCACACCGACGGATGATGCGTATCTGTATAACCACATTATCAACGACAGCGGCATCTTTACCGGCGTTGAGGTAACTACACAGGGCGGGAACATCATCAATGTTTCCGATGGCCGTGGCATAATCCTCGGTCGAAACTTTGTTGTGGAAGCCCAAACGATCAATGCGACGCTTCCGACCAGCGGCTCCGCCCCCGGTCGATTGCTTATCCAAATTGACATGGCAAACACCGAAGCCCCGATTTCTTTTGTGACACAGGCGCAAGACCCGCTTCCGGCGCTGGTGCAGGAGGACATCAATGCAAGCGGTACGGTGTATCAGCTGCCGATAGCAACTTTTACGGCACAGCCGACGATGGTTTCCGATTTACAGTATGTTGCGCACACCATCAGCCCTGGAACGGTTGCAAGTTTTAACGGCCGAACCGGTGCGGTTACTCCGCAAACGGGAGATTACACCGGGAGCCAAATCAAAATCCCCGGCTACAAGCAGGCAACCTCCAGACAAAATGTGACCAGCTCCGATACCGTAACACAGGCCATCGGTAAAATGGAGTACAAAATAAACCGCACTTTTGTGGTTAAGCAAATCTCCCTCCCTGCCGCATCGTGGATGGGCGCAGAAAGCCCCTACACCCAAACCATCAGCGGCCTTGGGACTACGGCCAACAGCAAGGTAGACATCCAAATGGACGCTACCTCCCTCGGCGTACTCATCGACAGCGGCACCTCTGCGATATGGATGGAGAACAGCAACGGAACGATTACGGCCAAATGCATTGGCGATAAGCCGAGCGCAGACATGACCGTGCAGGTTACGATTACGGAGGTAACAGCATGAGCGTAATTTATGGTAATCCAATTGTTACCAACGGGGGGGTAAAACTCAACATAGACTACGGTACAAATCCTCCCTCTGATACCACCAAGCTCTGGGTGCCATTGGCAACAAAGCCGAGCAGTATTTCGTTACAGACTGGTGTTGATGTTGGCGATTTCGCTTCTAAAACAATCAATATCGTTGACACGAACGGAAACCAAGCGAGTATTCCTCAATATTCAGGAATTGCAGACGATGGTAATGGTGGTTGGTATTGCTTCGGCGGTGGTGAAGGAACGGTTAGCTATGGCCCAAAAGCCAGCAAAAATATATGGCATATCACAGCAAGTGGAGTTATCAGTAAAATTGCGCAGACGCTTGTTTATGTGACTGCAATCCCATGGTGTATTCGGAATGGTTCATATATATATATTTTTGGCGGCTTCAAGAACCCACCAAGCTACAACCAAGCTGGTGGGCCGATGGTTCAAAAATTTAATATCCAAACAAGAGAAACAACATATGTTTGGTCAAGTGAACAAATTCAGTACACCACATCTTCTGGCGGCCCTTGGTGGGACGGATGCAAGCTGTTTAAGTATGGCAAGTATTTAATCCTTGCAGGCGGTAACTATCAATCAAATGACCTATATGGTTCTAACGGACAAGGTGGAAATCAAATTAGGTATTACGACACAACAAGTGATACGATTGTTTTCAAAACAATTTTTGCTGAAGTAGGGGTTTATGCACAAGCAAAACCATGTGCGATAACAAGTAATTTAGTTGTTTCTCCATATCCATCCTCTGCTCTTGGTTATAGATACAATCTTGACACATACTCCGCTGATAAAGAAGTACCGGCTGTACCGTCAGATAAGGTTGCAATTGTGAATAGAAGTTCCGTTCCATTTTTCTATTCCGGTAAATCGTATGTTGTCGCAACAAACGGGAAAATATACGAGTATAACCAAACAACAAACAGTTTTTCTGCCGAACCAATAAAACAGATAACCACAGAATTAGAGACTAGAAATTATACTTGGTGTTATAACGATGGCCATATTTATATGCCGTATTCGTCAAGATTGTATGTCTGTGATGCTCAAACACCTTTGGCGAACAATAACATGATAATTTCCCTTGATATTGATGGCGCTGTTTGGAAGGCGTTAAACACAAAGGATGTTTCCGCAAGTGTATACCCTATCAAGGTTTTGGTTGGCGATACCGATGGGTGGGCTGTACAGAAAGATGCTTACCTGTACGATACCGCCACAAACAAGTGGACAAAACTTGATGGTTCTTCTACCTATCAAGATATGCAGAACGCACTAAATATATTAGGGGTGAACTAAATACTCACCCCGGAAAGGGTGAATATGAGTATTTTAGGAAATCCCATTACATTGGGTGGTGGTGGAGCTGATTTGAACATTGACTTTGGCGCCACACCTCCAGCAGACACAAGTAAGCTGTGGGTTCCGCTAACACAAAAACCGAGCGCAGTAAATATTACAAACAATGTCAACGCAATTATTGACACAGCACAAATTGTTTTCCCAGGTACTCCTTCTCAATCTGCAGTAAGTGCATTTTCTCTTATTGATGAAAAGATAGTGTTTTCACATAAGCTTGGACATGTTGCTTCGAATAGTGTTGGGTATGTATCACTTGCAGATTTTTCATATTCTATGTATTCTTCTGCTTATAGAACCGTGTTACCAATGACAAAAATAAAAGACAAAGTTTATACTACTGCATTTTCAGACGATGTAGGAACTTGGTCATATAGTGTGTACTGTGCAGAGGTGAATTTAGTACCAGGAAGCACCGTATCTTTTGTTCGTTCTTCTTATGCCTCTTCACCAATAGTAAATATTTCTACTCCAATTACTGTTGAGAACGATATGTATTGGATTGGTGGCACTTCATCTTTTGATACAGCATATTATGGGACTTTGTTTGCTAAAATGTCATATGGGAGTACAGCATCAACATCAATACCGACATATCCCGCAGGATTCTCAATGTGTTACCCAAGCACATTGTCTCTTTATAATAATAAAATCTATTTTATTTGTAAGCCGTCAACTGATATGACTGACTATACATATGAATTATGTGTATTTGACCCGGCAACAACAAAAACAACAAGATTAAAGTCTGATGTTATCACAATAGGTGGGCTTCAAAGAGATACAATTCCATTTTCAATAATTGATGGCATTGGATATATTGTTGATATTAAAGGAACATTGTTTAAGATTGATATGTCAACTTACGAAAGCACATCTATTCAAAATGCTTTTCCGTTTAGCGGAAGTAATGGAAATATTTTTCTTGGCGTATCTTACAATGGAAGTTTGTTTATAAGAGAGCCAAAAGCAGTTGGTAGTGCAGATATTGGCCCAATCTATAAGCTCACTCCACAAATTGATGTAATCGCTGGGACACTTCAAATTATTTATGATGGACATGGCGAAAAGTGGAATGCACTCTCTGGGAAAGACACGCAGATTAAAATTGACCCAATACAAATTTATCTTGGAAATTCTGCTGGCAAGGGCGAAAAGAAGCAAGGTTATCTTTTTGATGGTTCTAAATGGGTATCTATAGAGAATGACTCTACCTATATTGATACAATGAATGCACTTAATATTATGGGGGTGAACTAAATGGGCTATTATACAGAAAAAGCTAAAGAAGTAAAAGCAAAGCAGGATGCAGAGCTGGAACAGCTGAAAGCAGCTCTTCAAACCCTTGGCGTGGAAACTGAAGAAAAGGAGGAAACAGCCAATGCGGAATGACATCTTGGAGCAGGCGCAGGAAATCCGGACGAGCATTGACAGCGTGACCGGCACCATGGCAGACGCTGATGCAGCAAAGAACCCAATGCTGTTCCTGCCATGGGAGACTGATACAAAGTACGAAGTGGGCGACCGCAGACGACATGGTGGCAAGGTGTACAAGTGCTTGCAGGCTCACACCTCGCAAGCAGACTGGGAACCTCCGGCTGTTCCTGCTTTGTGGGTGGTCGTCAATGTCAGCTCTCCCGGAACGATTGACGACCCCATCCCGGCATCGAGGGGTATGGAGTACGAGTACGGCAAGTACTACCTCGACCCGGAGGATGGGAAAACCTACCTCTGCAAGCGTCTGAATGAGACCGGAACCATCGTGCTTCATTACCTGCCGCATGAGCTTATAGGGCAGTATTTTGAGGAGGCATAACCCATGGAAATTGCACTGGCCCTCCTCGGCTCCGGCGCATTGGCTACCGTCACTAGCTGGCTGCTGCATCGTATTGACCGCAAGCAGGACAAGCAGGATCAGATTATCTCCTGTATGACAGCCGTGGACAATAAGCTGCAACAGCATATTGATTCTGACGAACGCTACCGGGCAGATATGTGCCGCATCCGCATCCTGCGCTTTTCGGACGAGCTGCGCCGTGGGGTGAACCACAGCGAAGAATCCTTCAACAATGTGCTGGAGGATATCGACAACTACACAGAGTACTGTGTGGAGCACGAAGATGTCTACATCAATTCCAAAGCGGATGCAGCGATCCGCAACATTAAGAGCGTCCACGACCGCTGTATTCGTGGCGAACTCAAATTCCTTTAAGGAGGACATAAAATGAACGATTTTGTAACTTGGGCATCCCTCGGTACTTACGCAGGTGCAGTCATGATGGTAACCATCATTACCCAGTTCCTCAAACAGACCCCTCTCAAGAACATCAACACCCAGCTGCTTGCTTACATCATCTCTGTGGCCATCCTCATCGGAGCCGAAGCCTTTAACGGCTCTGCTCTGACGGTACAGGGCGTGGTGCTGTGCCTGCTGAACGCTGTTATTGTCGCTTTGGCTGCTAATGGTACATATGACGCAGCCACCACCGGCATGGTGAAAAAGGTCAAAGAGGAGGAATTCCCTCTTGAGGAGGTGGTGAAAGATGCCTAAAGTGTATCTTTCCCCCGAACGCAGACCGGCTCCCCATGCTCCGTACTACGGCTTCCCCGGCGTGTACGAGCATGATGTGTGTGTAGAGATCGGCGCTTATTGCGCCGAGGCTCTCACTCGCTGCGGGTTTGATGTGATGGTCGCATCCCCCGACAAAACGATGCAGGAGCGAGTAGCGGAAAGCATCGCTTGGAAATCCAACCTCCATATGCCCATCCATACCAATGCAAGCACGGCCACCTTGAAAGAAGGGACTGCACAGGGACCGACTGTCCTGCGCTACGGCAGAGCCGGAGGCATCAGCGACCGGGCCTGTCAGATGGTCTACCGCAGACTGATGGAGATTTACCCCCGGAACACCCACCGAGGGGTCTATCAGAAGGACGAGTTTTACGAGATCGGCAGAACTCCCATGCTGTCGATCTATCCCGAAATCGCATTCCATGACAATGGGCAGGACGCCATTTGGTTGGTGCAAAACAAAAAGGCAATTGCCGAGGCGCTCTGCAAGGGTGTATGCGACTGGTTCGGCGTGGCCTACAAAGAGGAAGAAAAGCCGCAGACCGACTATGACAAACTTCTTGCCGAGCTGGAAGAAATCAAAGAAAAATACAGAAACGAACACGCCAGCGCGCAGGCGCTGCGTGGGAGAATTTTAGCCGCTGTGGAGCAGTATGATACGGTGGCAAAATAACTCACTTTGCAACTCACTTTTGTTCCGAAAGTGAGTTTTTCATGCTTTTTTCAGCGGAATGAAAGTCGTAAAAACCGCTTGATTCCTACACTTTACGGCAATAACATTATTTTGCGTGTGGGTTCAAGTCCCATCTTCCGCACCAACGAGAAAGCCAGTAACCATGCGGGTTACTGGCTTTTTTCTTTTGCAAAAAAACTCACAAAATAACTCACTTTTTTTCCTGCTGTCCAAGAATTGATGTAAACACGCCATCGAGTGCGCTGGTTATTTGCCGATCCATCCCGGAAACAGCGTGGCCGTAAACACCGAATGTGTCCATGCTCTTGGAGTGGCCAACCAATTGCTTTACCCATCCCTCGGGGAGGGACTGTGCAAGGGAAACGAAAGTATGGCGCAGCTCGTATGGTGTCGTTTTCGGAATCCCGTTTGCTTTGCAATATCTTTGGAAAAACTTCCGATAGGTTTCGGTTGTCGGCATCTGGAACAGATACAGGCCGTTTGATTTAGATGTTTGGTCTTTTACAATCGCTTCTGCGATTTCGCCCAAATAAACGCTGCGTATCGCGTTTTCATTTTTACCTGTAGTTATTTCATTGTCCTCGTTTATCGACCGTCTTACCTCCAATCTGCCCTGTTTGAAATCGTTCCGCATGATGCCACGCAATTCCCCCGGCCGCAGTCCGGTCAAAACCTCAAGGCGATAAGCATTTATATATGGATCTTTTACCAATTTACCCTTGTAGATCGTCGTATCAACGGAGAAAAGCGTTACAATGTCCTCCGGCTGCAAAATGTTGCGAACGCCAACGGGGGCTCCCTTTGGAATTGTTATGTCTTCCGGGGCAAAGCCGGTTACTTTCATTTTCCGCAGATATTTGCAGAAAGAAACCATGTCAGCACGGATGCTTTGCAGATACTTCTTCGACAATTTCCCGTTATTGTATGCATAGTCGATAACCTTTTGCAAAATCCCATCGCAAAGTGCATCTGCCTTTAGGTGGCCTATCCTTGGGTCAATCCATGTTTTCCAGCGGCTTTCCTGCGGCCGCCAATTCGATTGCGAAGTCCGAATTTTAAGCTGCTCCATATAACTTTCGTGCAGCTCCGATAGGTGCAGCTTCGTCCCGCAGATGCCTGATGCCAGCCAGTCATCTGCTTTTCGGTTCGCTTCCCTCTGCCCTTCCCTTCCCGGCCGACTGCTTGTAAATGTTTTTCTTACGCCATCTTTCTGGACGGCGATCTGCCAGCGGTTCTGCTTCTCAAGCCACCTTGCCGTATTTGTCCTTTCTTTCATTTTTCTCCTCCTGATAGACAACCGCCCTCGTTGCCGGGGGCGGTATTTTTTAACCAATTATATCTATGTTGCCGATCTGGAGCTTTGCGCACTCCCCGTCTCTGTATATAGCAACGACATTATTTCTCGTGGAAACTCCCAAACCGTTTTGAGCATCAACATACGTCTCAACTTTCACGGCATTTCCTGTACGGATAAAGAACCATCCTTCGAGTGGCGTTAATCCACTGCCGGGGAATTTCGCAGTATCCGGGCTGGTGAGGGCAGCAAGGACAATATCCTCTACCTTGCTTTGATAATCAACCATATCCTCAACAGAAAGCAGCTTGTCGTAAAACTTGCTTTTTACCTCTCCGTCCTTATAAAAAACATAGTCTCCACAATACGCCTTTTTTACCTCACCGTTTTCTATGTCAAAATTCACATAGTAATAGCTATCCTCAACGATAGTCTTTACACCGTCCACTGTTTTGATGCTTGTTGATGTAAGTCCTATTTGTTGCGCCACCTCTTTTATTTTTTCGTCTTGTGCATCTTTCCCACACGCTACAAGCGCAATCAAAATTGCGACCGCCAACAAACAAGAAATTAGCTTTTTCATGACCTCTCTCCTTCCAGTCCTTTTTATTGTACTTTCAATTCGGTACGATTATATTTGGAAAGAACATCTGTTCTTAATCCCGAATTAAACCGTAGTTAAGGTTATTTGCATCGATTAGGACGAGGTATAAAATCATCATCGCCAGCAGGACAAAAATAACTGCGAAGAGTGTTTTGGACAGCTTCCGGCGCTGGCGCACCTGCTCTTTCAGAACCTCTATCATTTCTTCGCTGTTCTGGCTGTCTGTTTTGTTGTAGACTTCCTTCACGAAATGCTTGTCGAGAGATATGTGCAGCGCTTGGCAGATGGAAGCAACGAGAAAAAGGCTCGGATTCTTGGTCGGCTCCGAAAGCAGCCGGGAGATCGTCCTCTCAACCGTCCCGGCATTGTCGGCCAAATCCTTGTGGGTCATTCCATGCTCCTGCCGTTTTGCGGCTACCTCCAATAAAAAGTTTTCCCAATTCCTTTCTTCGTCTGAATTCACAAACTCATCTCCTGTTTTTTGTTACCGGACACTTTTGCCCGAAGAACATGACAGTTTTTACGCCGAAACCGCAACATTTGTCAGTACATATCGGCAATGCAATTTGTTACAATTGAATTGTACCAAATACCTACTGAATTTGGAAGGATTTTTATTTGACAATAATCGACAAAAGAGGAGGAACACCAATGGAGAAAAAGGAGGAATTCAAAAAGGCGGTGGAACGGATGTCTGACGAGCAGCTTGTTAAATATCTTCGGATTCTAAAGTTTTCATTAGACGAAGATATTTCTCAATTTTCTCATCTGTCAAAGTATCTGCGAAATCCATAAGGTCTTTCCGGATCCCGGACAGCTCACCATCGGTGGGCTGTTTTTCTTTGCCCAAAAGCTCGTCTACGGTGATACCAAAGTACTCAGCGATTTTTGCAAGAGTAACACCGTCCGGCGTTGCGCCTGTCTTTTTCCATTTTGTTGTTATGGAGTTGCTAAACCCCATATCAATGGCGGCTCTTGTTGGCGATGTTTTTTTATTCTCACACAGAGCTTTGAAGCGATCGTAAAACATATACAAAACTAACCTCCGTTATTTGTGCAAAACAAAGAAACTTCCTAAAGTTAGAAACTTACCTTGACAAAATAACCAAAGTTAGTTACAATACAGATAGAAGAAATAACTTCGGTTATTCCTTCGCCACTTGGAAGTATGTGATGCGTAATATTGTAAGCACCTTTATTATGCTACATAAACTAACCAAAGTCAACTATTTAGTTAAAGGAGCGTGAATATTCGGATGCCTGCACAATGGACAGGTAAGCTAATCGGCGAAATACACAACGCCGGGTTTACCATCAAAGAAGTGGCTTGGAGGGCGAACCTGCATGACAAGTATGTAAGTCAGGTTCTAAACGCCGACCGAGAAGCCCCCTCTGCGGAAGCGAAACTCCGCAAGGCGCTGGACGAGCTTATCAAGGAAAAGGAGGAGGATAATGTCAAGGAAAGTTGATACATACCGCAGGCTGCGGGCACTGATGCTGGAGCTCGGACATGACCAAACAAGCCTTGGGAAGCGCACAGGTATGAGCCGCCAGCAAATCAGCGACAGAATGATTTGCAAGACCCCATGGACATTGGAGGAAGTCTATAAGGTCTGCGATGCACTATTTATTCCAATAAAAGATGTCAAGAAGTTTTTCCCACCAAACGGGGTGGAGAAGGAGGGACAACATGGAAGCAACAATAGGAGTCCATATCCGGTGGTTTAACTCGGACGAGATCGTACCCAGCAAGGACGGGCATTACCTGTGCCAGACAAATCAGGGAAGATACGCTACCTTGCCATTCAGTGTAAAGCATCAGATGTTCAATGTCAGCGGAGATTATGTGGAAACCGCATTGGAAGTCCAATGGTGGGCTTTCCTGCCGGAGCTACCGCAGAAGGAGGTACAGGATGAATAAGAAGAAAAAAGCGGAGCTCATCGAGTGGGCCAAGGAGGGGTTGACCGTCCTGCTGGCTTTCGCCGCGATGATCGGCTGGATGATTATTCTGATGGGGGTGGCGCCCAAATGACGCAGAACGAACGCATCGAAACAATCAGGAAGGTATTCCCCGGCTATACAAAACCGCTGGACAGTATGTGTAAAAAGCCGGAGTATTACGGCATCCGGCGGACTGCCGAAGCGGAAGCCCTGATAACGGACAAGCCCCGCAGGAAGCGGGAAGCCAACTACAAGCTGTCTGTGCGCATTCCTTTGGGCTATGTGAATATGGCGGAGTTCCGGCAACAGCTTATTGAGATGGGCTACTGCAACTTCACAGCATGGGTACTCCGCTGCATCCTCCGCCAGCAGGAGGAATACAGGCATAGAAAAGCCCCCACCGGCTCCGCGAAAGCCAATGAGGGCAAAGGTAGATTAAGCACCACCAATATACAGGATTTGGGGAGGAATGTCAAGTGATCGTCTACAAAGGCACTGATAAAGACATGAAATGCCGGGATTTCCAATTTGAGCTTGGCAAGGAATATGAGGAGGCAGAAGCCAAACTCTGCGAGAAAGGGTTCCATGGCTGCGAATACCCGCTGGATGTGTTCGGACATTATGCCCCAGCAGATAGCCGCTTCTTCGTGGCTGACCTTGACGGCGTAACGGATGAAATGCAAAGCGACGATACCAAGCGGGTTGGCACAAAGGTAACCCTCCGGGCGGAAATCGGCATTCCCGGTATCGTAAAGGCTGCTGTTGAGTACATAAAGGAGCGGACTGGAAAAACGGAGGACGCTACCGGCTACCAGAGCGCTGCTACCAATACCGGCGACCGGAGCGCTGCTACCAACACCGGCGACCGGAGCGCTGCTACCAACACCGGCGACTGGAGCGCTGCTACCAACACCGGCGACCGGAGCGCTGCTACCAACACCGGCGACTG
>OIWQ01001358.1_pt1 | contig 29576 bp, 30 predicted proteins | sample 1587571 | NCBI WGS metagenome assembly OIWQ01 (sample SAMEA3888910, study PRJEB22519) | human gut metagenome | biome: human gut; feature: human-associated habitat; material: faeces | place: Denmark | collected 2010 | reverse complement strand
CCCGCAAGGGGTGCGTGGATTGAAATACTTGTCATAAGAAACCTCGCTTGCCCCGTATGCCGTCGTACCCCGCAAGGGGTGCGTGGATTGAAATCTTTTTTCGTTTGGCCCCATCCATGGGGCCAAAGTCGCACCCCGCAAGGGGTGCGTGGATTGAAATTCTTTCGGGCAGATTCATAGCAGCGGCCGTTCCATTTTTGAGATTCCCGGTTTTGGCGGCGGCAGCTCTGGCGGCCGCCTTTACGCCCTCGCTCCATCTATTGGATACACCCATGTGCTGCTTGCTGCGCCATTGGCTGGAGCAGGCAGGAGAGCAAGTATGCCTATTATTGGATGGCGGCGTGCTGAACTCGGCGCCGCAGATGATGCACCTCCGTATCATGGGCGCTTATACAGCCCCGCACTCTCTGCCAGCAGCAGCCGCAAATATGGCGGGCACGCCCTGTCGCCGGTCTCCCAGTTGCCGATGGTACGGCATGGGATGCAATAGCGCCGGGAAAACTCCACCTGCGTAAGGCCGAGATGATGCCGGATATCACGGATGGACAGGTGGGCAACGTCCCAAATGCCCTCCAGCTGATTAATGCGCTCAGGCGGGATATCTGATGCCGGATTATCCCCCCAGGCGGATGAGATCGCCCTATCCGATACATAAGCGGCCTTATCATCGGCCGCCAGGGCTGCGGTGTACAACTCGGAAAATAGCTTGTCAGTCATGGCGTTCCTCTCTTTCTGCCCTTGTGGGCGTCCCATCTCTTACTTACAGGTATAGTATATCACTCATCGAGTGAGTTGTCGAGGGACAGATTGCGTTTTTTGCAAAAATAGAGCGCACCCAAACCGGGTGCGCTCTCTATCTATTGCCCTTACTTGCTCCCCTTCACCACAAACCCCGTGAACCCTGCCGCTTTCAGCTTTTCCAGCATCCTGTCGGCGTTGGCGCGGTTGGCGAAGGCTCCCACCTGGACCCGGTACAGCACCTGTTCGGCGTCGGCCTTGGGTTCCTCGGCGGGTTTCTCTGTCTTGGCCGGGACGAACTTCACGCCCAGGTACTTGCACAGACCCTTGGCGATGGCTTCGCCGATCTCCGTGGTGTGCCCCACGATCCACTTGGCACCCTCGGCGGTGTCGTGGAACTCGCACTCGCAGTACACACTGGGCGCGTCGGGCACGCGCACCTCGTACAGCCGGGAATTGGCCTGGATATTTTCCGAGGTCCCCGGGGTCAGCGGGGCCAGCTCCGCAAACACCGCCTTGCAGGCGTCGTACCCCTTTCCGGGCACGGCGAAGCAGAACAGCCGGGTGCCCATGACCTTGCCGTTGGCGGCGTTGGTGTGGACGCAGTTGTGGATGTCCGCGCGCCAGGCGTCGGACTCGGCGCAGCGCTGGGCCATGGTGGTGCCGAAGGCAGCCAGCTTCACCTCCACGCCGCTGCGGCGCAGGGCCGCCGCCTCTGCCTCGGCGATCTTCTGGCACTGGACGTGCTCGTTGGTGTTGCCCCAGGCGTAGCGGTTTTCCGTCTGGTCGCTGGGGCTGATGTAGACCTTCTTACTCATTGTTGTCGTCCTCCTCTCCCGGCAGGTTCTCCTCTGCCGTGTCCTCGGTGTGTACCTTCAGCTTTTTCAGCAGGGCCTGCAAAAAGCCCGGCACCGGTGCGCCAATGGCGGACACATTCTCCAGGATGGACAGCAGCTCGTTGATCACCAGCCAGATGATGACGATGCTGGCGAACAAAAAGTCTACCGGCCAGCTCCAGCCCAGGCTGTCCGCCCCGTAGCGCAGCAGCCAGTCCACCACGCAGGCCACCCCGACAATCACCAGGTAGCCCACCTTTTTCAGGATGCCCCACAGGCCCACCCGGGAGGACAGCTCCCCGGCGTTCCATGCCTTGGTCATGCCGGTGATGTAGTCCAGGACCATCACCACCAGCAGCACCAGCACCGGCACCAGCAGCTGAATGCCGTAAGCGCACAGCGCCCCCAGCGCAGCCGCCAGCGCGGCCTTGATCGTGTTTTCTTTCATGTGCAAAACTCCTTTCCTGCCGCTCTGGGCGGCGTGATTCACTTGATTTCCTCGTTGATGGTGACAATAGTGCTATCAGTTATGTCGTCAAAGCTGAGCCGCATATAGGCGATGGACGCTTTTTTTGCAGCATCAAAGTTGGTGGCCCCTGCAGAGGCGATACACGCCGTCATCATGCCGTCCGCAACAAACTGCGACAGGGGATTTTTCGGGCTGGAAGCAGTAAACGCTCCCAGGAAGCCAAACGAGGAATCGTAAAAGCTGATGTTGTCGTAGGCCGTGGGAGTGGCCGAAAAGCCGTAATTTTTGATGCGGAAGGTGTCGTTCTGTGTCACCGGGATATAGCCGGTGACGTTCCAGGAGCTGTTTGCCACCTCGCCGCCGTTGCCCGCCTGGATCTGATACCCATGCTTCCAGCCCCTGCCGTTATTGAACGGCGTACCGTCTGCGTTGATGGACTGCGGGATAACGTTGGTATATGCCAGTACCGCCACCGCCGTAATCACCACGTTGCCTCGCACCGCCGGGATAGAGATCGTGGCCCCGGACACCGCCGACGCCGTGATATCGGCCCCGGCCATGGTAACGGTGATGCTTCCCAGCTTGTACCCGGACCCCGGCGTGAGCGTGATGGACAGGGGCGCATCTTCGTAGATGGTGGTGTCCGTCACGCTGCTGGTGCAGTTGGTGAGATTCTGCGTCAGGGTATAGGCGATCTGATAATCCCCGGCAGACAGAACCGGGGGTGTGCCGTCAATGGCTGCCGCCCGGAATGCGTTGATCTCGTCCACGGTGAACCCGGCCTTGACCGCCCACATAACGGCGTTGTCCCGCAGGGTGGTCTTGCCCTGGCCCATGATGTAGTTGACCAGGCCAAGATAGGCGGAATTGGTGCGCTTCATGGCCCCGCTGCCGGAGACGGAGGAGAAGCCGGACAGCTCATAATCCATGTCGATATGCCGCCGGGCCACGCCCAGCAGCGCCAGCAGCAAAAAGGCGATGGTGCCGGTGCGGTCCCGGCCCAGAGCACAATGGAAAATGGAGCCGTCTCCGTGTACGGCGGCGTCAAAGATAGTCCGCAGTACGGTCTTGGTCATGGCGTAATCCACGCCGTCCGGCTTCACGGCGTCCACATAGCCCATCGTCATGGGGCAGAACCGGTAGTATACCCGGTGGCCAAAGGGCGAGGCGGTAAAGGCGGTGCTGTCTCGTATATCAATATGATAGCGGATATTCGCCAGCTGGGCATAGCTCCTGTCCACGGACTCCAGAGAGGCCCCGGGAGCAGCGCAGCGATACAGCAGACCATAGCGCACGGTTCCGCCGTCACAGGCCCAGCCCCCCAGGTCCCGGCAGTTCTTCACATAGCCGGAGAACCGGAGCATGCGCAGCTGTCCCGTGGATTTTACCCGGCCGCTGCCCACTACCCCGCCGGAGGAGTCCTTGACAAAATACTGCACCGGGTGACCGGGAACGGTGTTGTAGATTACGGACGAACTGCCCACCTGATTGGCGATGCTGCCGCCGGTGCCGTCCGTTTCGTCCAGCATGTACCGGGTACCTGACTGTGCTGGAATGGTCAGCCCCTGGGGCCAATCCTTGTTTCCGCTGTTGGTGGCGTAGTCGGCGATCACGCTTACGGTGTCGCCATTGGCGTCCGTATAAGCGGCCTCCGCCGCAGCCAGGAAGGCCGCAGCCGTATCGTTGAGCTGGCTATACTCGGTGACGGTGGTTTTCAGGCCCTCGATGCCCCGGACGGCCTGGGCCATTTCGGCGATCTTATAGGTGGCCGTACTGCCGTTTTTGGCCCGGATGGCGTTTGCGATGGCCTGGACGCTGGCTTCCTCATAGAGCTTCTTTGCCATCAGTAGCTCACCTCCGTCCCGTCCGGCAGGGCCGCCAGCACATCAGCGACTATCTCCGCCTTGTCCGCTGCCGTCCAGTAGTCCGTCCCCTTCACCGGGGTGTGACCGGCGGACCCCCTCAGATCGGTCAGAGCCACCACGTTTTCCCACGTCTCGCCATCGGCGGAGAACTGGATATAGCCGCCCTCCACCCGCATGGATGCAGAGACCGCAGGGTGCTTCGCCAGGTAATCCTCCACCGCCTTGGCGATGTCCTCCTCGGACGCGCCGCCCATGCCTCGGATCAGCTCCATCAGCTGATCGTACACGCTTTCCGCCGGATCCGCCGGAGCGCCGCCGGACGTGGTAACAGACGGCAGCACCCGCAGATCCGCCGCCCGGCTGGTGTGCAGGTCTCCGGCGTACAGGCCCACGGACGCCCACCCCGGCGTGCTGAGCACCGGCAAGGCCGCTGTGTCGCCAGAAAACACCACGTCCTGATAGGTGCCGTCCGCCAGGTTCACTCGCATGGTCTTGATATCGTAAGGCGTCCATTCCTCGTCCAGGTCCCACACCACCGTGTAGTCGCTGTTGCCGCAGATCACGGTTCCCGTACCTCCGGCCCGCTTGTCCCGAATTTTGATCTTGATTTCAGGCATTTGCATCATCTCCCTTCGGATACGCCCGCATGCAGCGGAAAAGTTGCCCCCGCTGTTGCCGTCTCCTCTATTCTAACGGATGCAGGGCCGGGATTTCTCCCCGGCCCTGCAAATTTTTCACTTTTCGGCAGGACGTCCGGAAATACCGGTTGACATAGCCTGGCAGATCGGATACACTGACGTTGAAACCGGTTAGAGGGACGGGCGTTTTTGCGCCCGGCAACTTTGGCAGCAATGCAGCCGGTTCTTTTTCCGCGCCTATTGATCGAAGGACGGGTTGACGAAGTAGAGATTCTTCTGGTCCATCTTCTCCTTGGCCAGGCGCAGGCCCTCGCCGAAGCGCTGGAAATGCACGACCTCCCGGGCCCGCAGGAACTTGATGACGTCGTTGACGTCCGGGTCGTCGGACAGGCGCAGGATGTTGTCATAGGTGACCCGGGCCTTCTGCTCGGCGGCCAGGTCCTCCGTCAGGTCGGCGATCAGGTCGCCCTTGACGGCCATGGACGCCGCGTTCCACGGGGAGCCGGAGGCGGCGGTGGGATACACCCCGGCGGTGTGATCCACAAAATACGTCTCGTATCCCGCCTTTTTGACCTCCTCCGGCGTCATGTTCCGGGTCAGCTGGTGGACGATGGCGCCGATGATCTCCAGGTGTCCCAGCTCCTCGGTGCCCAGAGAAGCATCGGAAATGTTCCAAAGTATCAAATATGAGGACAAGCGTGAGGTCTTTGGCTTTAAGATACATAGCTTTTCGACACTCGACAGAATTAAAAAATACGACGACTCTGACAACGAGGAAAATGCCGAAAAGCCTTATTCTATCAAGGTTGGCGAAACAAAACGGACGATAAATCTATACGCCATCGCTACTACGAAATTTCAAATTGCGGTCTAAATCAATGCTAAACCGTGTGCGCCATTTGTGGGCAAGCAGGTGTTTGTAACCACATCATTTTATAATTTGAATGGTGTGGTTTGCTACACATTTGACTTGGTAATACGAGCTAAATATAATGGGTAAAAACACCCCAACGAGGTATTTTTACGGCACAATTTGGTGCAGAGGTAAGAGTATGGTTTCAATAAAAGACAGGAAAATTCTTAGGCAGATGTTCTCGCATTATGATTATGTAATGACCACGGCTCAGTTGAGCAAAGAAAAGCTATATTACAGGGATATTCAAAGAATGTTGGGAGCTGGCTTGATAGAAAAGGTCAAGCGTGGCTATTATCATTGGACTATGGGGGCTGGCAAGGGCGATGTGGTGATAATCAGCCGTTTATTCCCCGATGGTATTCTATGTATGGAAACGGCTTTATTCTATTATGGGTACAGCGATAGAAATCCTGCCGAATGGAACATTGCTATTGACAAAAACACTTCCAGACAGCGAACAAGAATAGATTACCCATCTGTAAAGGCTTATCGGTTAGAGCCAGCCCTGCTCTCTATCGGAGCAACCAGAGGAGAAATAAATTTTACCGATGTTCGCATTTATGACCGTGACCGTACCATCTGCGATGTTCTGCGTAATATGAACAAGATGGACAAGGAAATCTTCAACAAGGCAATTCAAGGCTATGTAAATGACCCTCAAAAGAATGTTCCCAACCTTATCGAATATGCGAAAGCGTTGAGAGTATGGAACAAAGTAAAGAACTTAATCGGAGTGTGGCTGTAATGCCGAGTATTGCTGCTCCACTTTGGCAAACACAAACCTACGGTACAATATAAACGCAAGGAGGTCGAGCGTATGAAAGACAAAACCACTCATCTATATGTAGACAGTCACGAAAGGACGCTGATATTACATAGCCTTGTGGAGCTGAAAAACGCTCTCATACGGCAAGGCAGATATACGGACTGCATTGACGAACTCATTTTCAAAGTAGCCAATGCTCCCGTAAAGAAAATAAAAATCGAATATGTCTAAGGCAATTCAAGAGTGAGTCGCTTATTCTTTTCCATAAGAGTAAGCGGCTTTTTTGCGTTCTCTGTACGATTTACATAGCCGCCTTGACAAAGCGGCTAAATCTATGCGAAAGGAGGACGCAGCTATGTCAAATTGCAAAGTGATTGCTCTGACCAACCAGAAAGGCGGTGTTGGCAAGACCACAACGGCGGTCAATCTGGGTGTGGGTCTGGCGAAGCAAGGAAAAAGAGTGCTGTTGATTGATGCCGATGCACAGGCAAATCTCACAATGGCTCTGGGGTACAGCCGACCGGACGATTTACCCATTACGCTCTCCACAATAATGCAGAACATCACAGACAATAAATCTTTTGATGTTTCGCAAGGAATTTTATCCCACAGCGAGGGCGTTGACCTGCTCCTGTCAAACATTGAGTTATCGGGCTTTGAAGTAAGGCTAATCAATGCGATGAGCCGTGAGCGTGTTTTGAAAACCTATGTAAATGAGGTTAAGAAAAACTATGATTATGTGCTTATCGACTGTATGCCGAGCTTGGGTATGATAACCATTAACGCATTGGCGGCGGCTGACAGCGTGATTATTCCAACGCAGCCCCACTATCTTTCTGCAAAAGGCTTGGAGCTGTTGCTTCGCTCCGTATCAATGGTCAAGCGGCAGATAAATCCCAAGCTGCGGATAGACGGTATTCTGATGACTATGGTAATGCCCCGTACCAACATTTCAAAAGAAATCACGGCGACGGTCAAGAGTGCCTATGGTCAGAAAATCAAGGTGTTTGATACCGAGATACCTCATTCTATCCGTGCGGTGGAAGCAACCGCAGAGGGTAAAAGCATTTTCGCCTACGACAAAGGCGGCAAGGTTGCCGCAGCGTATGAACAGTTCTCAAAGGAGGTGGCAGAGCTTGGCGAGAAACAGAGAAACCAAAATCGAGCTGACCGCCTACGATGACCTGTTCCAGACGGACGAAAGCCGTGAGGAAGCAGCTTTAAGCAAGATACGGGATATTCCCCTGTCGGAGATTGACGAGTTTCCAGACCATCCTTTCAAGGTTTTAATCGACGAGGATATGGAACAGCTTGTCGAGAGCATTAAGCGGAACGGCGTAATGACCCCTGCTACTGTTCGGCTCAAAGAGGACGGACGGTATGAGCTGATAAGCGGTCACAGGCGCAAAAAGGCTTGTGAGCTTGCAAGGCTTGAAACCCTCAAATGCGAAGTCAAAGACCTTACCCGTGATGAAGCCATTATCATTATGGTGGAAAGCAATCTGCAAAGGTCTGTTATTCTGCCGAGTGAAAAAGCCTTTGCCTACAAAATGCGCCTTGAAGCGATGAACAGACAGGGACAGCGTTCAGATTTAACTTCTTCTCCATTGGATAATAAGTTGAAAGGAACAACCTCGGCACAGCAGGTCAGCAAAAATAGCGGAGATAGTCAACCGCAAATTTACCGTTTTATCCGATTGACTGAACTTGTACCCGAAATTCTCCAGATGGTAGATGAAAAGCAGATTGCTTTCCGTCCTGCGGTGGAGATTTCCTATCTTGCCGAGGGACAACAGTACACCTTGCTTGAAGCGATGAGCTATAACGACGCTACTCCCTCGTTGGCGCAGGCTATCAAAATGAAAAAGTTTAGCCAAGACGGAAAACTGACGGATGAGGTTATCCAATCCATTATGGAGGAAGAAAAGCCAAACCAAAAGGAAAAGCCTGTTTTCCGTGATGAACGGATAACCAAGCTCATTCCGAAATCCGTTCCCAAAGGACAGGAGGCGGATTTTGTTGTCAAGGCGTTGGAGTTTTATAACCGACACCTGCAACGGAACAAAGCGCATGAAAGATAGCCACACACCGAGGGCGAGGTCTGCCTGTTTGCGTGGATAGCCGCATTTTGCGCTTCCCCCTCTCCACACCTCACCCCCTAATTACTGCCAAGACTATCCGAGAAAAGAATATCTGCAAATACCGCACACATTGGTTTGCACCTTTGAGGACTTCGGTTGTTTTTCGTATAATGAAGCCGTAAAGGAGGTCAATATGATGAGGAAATCAATGTTTGCGGCGCTTCTTGTGCTGATAATGCTGCTTAGCGGCTGTTCCGATGTTTCAACAGCCCCCACACGGAATTATGAAAGTGAGCTTGTGACGGAAACCGAAGCTGCTGCCAAAGCCGAAAGTACCAAGAGCATTTATTCCTCGGAAAGTAATGAGAGCAAAGCTCCAGAAACGAGTGCAGCGCTTGAAACTGCCGCAGAGGTAACGGAGCGTGAGCCTGTTCAGAGCGAAACGGTAAAACAAACCGAGCCTGCCAAGCAGATTGAAGCAGAAACACCTGCAACGAAATCCTCTACGGAAAATAATAATCCGCCGCCTGCGGAAACACCGACGCAAACCGCTTCCGAAAACACAAAGACAGCCTATGATTTTGAGTCCGATATGGAAGCGATAAAGGCGGATTGTATCAGCATCGGTCAGTCAATGGGGCTTCGTTTGGATACCTCTCTCACTCCGAGCAATGCAAGCTGGTGGAATCCTGTAACGGCATCACGGAGCAATCAAGGCGAAGCCTTAAAGCAGAGCCTTGAAAGCTATATCAAGTTTCATACCGCTGAAAATCTCAGCGCATACGGAATTGATGAAATCTCAGATTTTAATATCTGCTGCGAAGCAAAAGGAAACGGCGAATATTTGGTTTACTTCCTTTTTGCATAAACGGCAGCAAGGCTTATCCCTCTGTTTCAAAAACAGGGGGATTTTTTATACCCAAAATCAAGAAAGGACGGTTTAACAGTCTATGAAAACCAAGTTTAAGAAGAACGGAAGGCGGCTTCTGGCGGCTATCCTCTGCCTTGTTATGGCGGTTATGGCATTGCCGATGTCCGCCTTTGCGTGGACAAGCGAGGAAGGCGTTAGCTGCACTTCCTCATTCGGGGACTACTATGTCGGCTCTGACGGAGGATACTATCGCAGCAAATCCTCTTATTCGTTCATCGTGTACAACAGCGACGGCAACACCTCTGTAAGGACAATCAGCGCAGGCAACGCCAAGCGCAAATACTTGATGACCGACAGCAGCGGAACGCACCAAGTTTACTGCGTAGAGTCTGGTATTGACTTTAATACGGGAAACAGCTATGTATCCAAGAATGGCAAAAACAGCTCCTATTTTCGCAAGCTGCCTACCGAAGCGCAGTTCGGCGTAATGATGGCTTTGATGTACGGTTGGCACGAGGGAAAATCCTCGCCCGTTGCAGGCACGAACACAGATGATTATGCGTTTGCTACCCAGACGATTATCTGGGAATATCAGCAGCAGCTCCGCACAAGCCCGTCCGACCTGCACAGCGCAAACGGCATTGATGCGGACACTTACCGCTCTTCCCTAAAAGGCAGACCTGCCGAAAAGTGTTACGACTGGATTTTGTCGCAAATGGCAAGCCACTACACCATTCCGAGCTTTGCCGCAAGAAATCAGAGCAAGGCAGACACCTATACGCTCAAGTATAATCCCGACAAGCAGGATTACAGCTTGACCCTTACCGACACAAACAACACTCTCGCCAATCTAAGCCTTTCGGCAAGCGGCATTAAGGTATCCAGAAGCGGAAATCAGTACACCTTTACAAGCGACAAAATGATTACTTCGCCTATTACGGTATCCGCACAGAAAGCCGTTAATCTGGATTGCGACGAAATACTTATCTGGGGCTGCGTAGGCAAGCAAACAATGGTTTCGGGCGCTTCCGACCCTGTATATTTCTATTTCAAGCTTGATACCGAAACCTACGGAACGGGTCTTATCAAAAAGACCTCGGAGGACGGTGTTGTATCTGGCATCAAATTCAATATTTCTGGCAACGGCGTAAATCAAACCGTCGTGACCAAAGCAGACGGCACGGTAGATATTTCTTTGATGCCGGGGGTCTACACCGTCACAGAACAGCCGATTGACCGATATGAGCCGCAGAGCGTTCAGAGAATTACTATCGTAAGCGGTCACACCTCTACCGTGACCTTCAGCAATACGCTGAAGCGTGGCAGTCTGGAGATTATCAAGAACTCCGAGGACAATCTGGTGGAGGGCGTGAAATTCCATCTTTACGGCACATCTTTAAGCGGTCTGCCCGTTGATGAATACGCCGTGACCGATGCAAACGGTGTTGCAAGATTTGAGAATGTGCTTATCAGCGGCGCTGACCCTTACACCGTAGAGGAAATTGATACGGCGGTGCGCTATGTCGTTCCCGCTTTCCAGACAGCGCCTATCGAATGGGAAAAGGTAACGAGCCGCAGCTTTACAAACATTCTCAAAAAATTCAATGTGACCGTAACGAAATCCGATGCGGAGATGGGTACGGCACAGGGCGACGCTTCTCTTGCAGGTGCGGTCTACGGCATTTATAAGGGCGAAGAACTCATTGACACCTACACGACCGATAAAAACGGTCAGTTTACAACGAAGTATTATGTGTGCAGCAACGATTGGACTGTCCGAGAAATCAGCCCGTCCGAGGGCTATCTGCTCGACAGAACAATCCACAAGGTCGGCGCAGAGCCAGAGCTTTACACCGTGGAGTTTAACTCTACCGCAAATGATGTGACCGAGCAGGTTATCAAGGGCAATATCGCCATTATCAAGCATACCGACAACGGCGAAACGCAGATTGAAACGCCCGAAGCAGGCGCAACCTTTGAAGTATTCCGCAAGTCGGCAGGCAGCTTTGACTCCGCAAAGGAAACCGAGCGAGATATTCTCACTTGTGATGAAAACGGCTTTGCCCAGACAAAGGATATGCCTTACGGTATCTACACCGTCCGCCAGACCTCTGGCTGGGAGGGGCGTGAGCTAATGAAGCCTTTTGATGTGTTTATCAGCAAGGACGGTCAGACCTACCGCTATCTTATCAACAACGCAAACTTTGAAAGCTATATCAAGGTCGTGAAGAAAGATGCGGAAACGGGCAACACCATTCCGTATGCAGGCGCAGGCTTCCAGATTTACGACCCGAACGGAAACCTTGTGACGATGACCTTCACCTATCCCGAAGTGACAACCATTGACACCTTTTACACTACCGCCGATGGCGAGCTTATTACGCCGCAGACCTTGGAATACGGCAAGGGCTATTCTTTGGTGGAGGTACAAGCACCGTATGGCTATGTGCTGAACTCCGAGCCTGTCTATTTTGATGTGATGCAGGAGAACTCCGAGATTGACAGCGGTATTACCGTCATTGAGGTGGTACGCTCCAATATGGCACAGAAAGGCACGATTACCGTATCCAAATCGGGCGAAGTGTTCAGCTCCGTCAATGAAGCAGGCGGCTTGTATCAGCCTGTCTATGCGGTGCGTGGGCTTAAGGACGCCGTCTATGAGATTACCGCCGCCGAGGATATTTATACTCTGGACGGTACGCTCAGAGCTTCTAAGGGCGAGGTTGTCGATACCGTTACCACGGGTGCAGACGGTACGGCGGTAAGCAAGGAACTCTATCTCGGAAAATACGAGGTCAAGGAAATCACAGCTCCGTTTGGAATGGTGCTGAACGAGGAAACTCACACCGTTGAGCTTGTATATGCGGGTCAGAATGTCGCCGTTACCGAAACCGCCACTTCTTTCTATAACGAAAGGCAGCGTGTAGAAATCGACCTTATCAAGCGCCTTATGGAGGACGAAGCCTACGGCATCGGTAAGAACGGCGAAATTTTTGATGTAACCTTTGGCTTGTATGCGGAAAAGGAACTGACGGCGGCAGACGGCACGGTTATCCCCGCCGACGGACTGATTGAGATTATCTCTCTTGACGGGAATGGAAGCGGTAAGGTCAAAACCGACCTGCCTATCGGAAGCTACTATGTAAAAGAGCTTGCTACCAATTCCGCATATATCTTGAACGGGCAGAAATATCCCGTTGTTTTCGAGTATGCGGTACAGAAAACAGCTACCGTCCACATCACAGCCAACGGCGACGAAGCCATTGAGAACGACATCATTTACGGCTCTGTAAGCGGTAAGAAATCCGATGAGGACGGCAACGCTCTCGGCGGTGCGGTTATCGGCATTTTCAAGACAGGCACAGAGAAATTCACAACAGAAAACGCTATCCAGACTACCGTTACGGCTGCTGACGGTAGCTTTTCTTTTGAAAAAGTGCCGTATGGAACTTGGGTAATCCGTGAAATCGAAAGCCCGACAGGTTTTGTACTCTCCGAGGAAGAAATCACGGTCACAATCGGTGCGGTTGATGAGGTCGTGGAAATCGAGTTTGTCAACTACTTCATTAAGGGCAATATCGAATTGACTAAGGTCGATAAGGACTATCCCGACAACAAGCTCACAGGTGCAGAATTTGAGGTCTATTCCGATACCAACGGTGACGGCAAGCTGGACAACGGCGATAAACTACTCGGAACAATGACCGAGCTTGACGGCGGCGTTTATCAGATGAAGGAACTTCGGTACGGAAAGTATCTTGTCCGTGAGAAAACTGCTCCGACAGGCTTTGTGCTTGATGAGAATGTGTATTCCGTGTCCATCGAGGAAAACGGCAAGACCTATATCGTTGAAAACGAGGCAGGCGTGGGCTTTGTCAATGCGGCGCAGAAAGGCTCTCTTAAAATCGTAAAGACTTCTTCTGACGGTAAGATTGAGGGCTTCTCATTCCGTGTAACGGGAACTGACGGCTATGACCAGACCTTTAAGACCGACAAAAACGGCGAAATTTTTATTGAGGGTCTGCGAATTGGCGAATACACCGTATCCGAGGTAAGCGACAGCGTTTCCGCAGGATATATCCTGCCTGCCGACAAGCAGGCTACGGTCAAGGTAGGTGCTACCACTATCGTAGAGATGCACAACGAGCTTCGGGACACCCCGAAAACAGGCGATGACTTTAATCTTGCCTTGTGGGTAAGCCTTGCGGCTGTTTCTGTTCTTGGTGCAGGCGTTCTTGGCTTCGTAGGCTTTAAGAAAAAGAAAAAGGAGGACTGATTTATGGAAGCAAAGACCATTATTGCAATCGTGCTTGTGGTGTTTATCGTAGGCGCTGCGGTGTGGCTGAATATCCGTAACAGAAAGAAGTAACAGGCGTGGGGCGGCTGAAAAATGCCGCCCCTTTGCTGTTTATGGAGGTAAAATCTATGGGAAATCTAAAAACCATTGAGGGTAAGGTCAGAGCCGTTCTGCAAAAGGACGAGGAAGCCAGAAGCGACGATATGCTGCTTTATTTGAAGGTCTGCAACGGCTGTCTGAAAGATACAGGGGCTATGCCCTTTGCCGAGGTAATGGCTCAGTATAAATATCTGGGATTGCCGAGCTTTGAGAGCGTCGGCAGGACACGCCGCAAATTACAGGCACAATATCCAGAGCTTATGGGAAACGCCCGTGTAAGGCGGCTTCGTGCCGCAGGCGAAAAGGCGTATCGCAAATACGCAAAGGAATGGGGTGCAAAATGGAGGAAAAACGGATAAACAGCGGTTATGAAATCATAGAAAGCCATACTATCGGGAGTAATGAGCTTGTTATCGGTCATAACGCCCAAGCACCCAACCCCTATGTGTGTTGGTACTGCAAAAACGGCTCGGATTATTTCTGGGGATATTATTGCAATCAGTTGTCCGAAGCAAGAAAGAAGCTGAATGAACGCTATCGGCGGGAGTGCCGTATGCCCTACAATCAGCCCGATAAAAGCCAGAAAAGCCGTGATGACCGTGAGCGATAAAATGGTATATGACTGCAAGACCTGTCCTTATCCCCGATATAAGGACGGGTCTGTTATTTTCTGCGATGTCTGTATCCGAAAGATTTTAGATGAGCAGAAAGAAAAAAAAGAACGAAAGGAGTAGCCGAATGAGTGAGGAAAAGAGAAAACTCGGTGATTACGAGATTATCCAGAGCATCTATATCGGAGATAAAGAGGTCGTGTTCGGCGTAAACAAAAAAGACCCGTATCCCTTTATGGTGTGCTGCTGCGATTACCACAACCCTCTGTCAGCGGCGTGGCCGACAGAGGGTATCGCTTCGGACGATTATCTGGAAGCAATGCAGATTTTAGTTGACCGAGTACAGTCGCAGATTGACCGCACCAAAGCGGAGCTTGCCAAATTCCCCTTTGATAAGACCGTGTTTACAAAGGAGCATTGTATCCCCGATGACGGTATGCGTAACATTGTGGGCAAGGTCGTCGTTATCAATTCCGAGCCGAAACGCTATGAATATCAGCATCCCGCCTATCAGCTTGTGTTAGCTGACGGAGGAAACGGAGCTATCGGCGGTAGAGGTCGGGCGGTGTTCGGCACTTGCCTTGCCACAGGCGAACAAGCCAGATGGGAAAGGTACGATGTGCTTGGCGAAATCAAGCCCGAATGTATGCCCGATTGGGCAAAGGAAGCGCTTTCCAAAATCAAGGCGCAGGAAAAAGAGAAAAAGCAGAAAAGTCGGGAGGAACGCTGATATGGAGATACGAGCCTTAACCCCTGCCGAGCAAAAATACACCTATGTTCAGAGTATGCAGCTTGAGGGACAGACTGCAAATATCGGTCATCTGCGTGGAGATTTTGACAGCTCTGGATACGGCTTTTATACCACTTGGACGGATACCCGAACACAATGGAAAACGGACGAGTTCAAGGCGGAGTTTGACGAAGTTATCAATGCTCTGCGCTCCGATAAATACGGACTGCTGAAAAGCCGTTCCGCTATGAGTGCGTATGCAAGGCAGTATGCGGACAGCGCCTTTAAGGGGAGCTATTGCACGGAGTACGGTTTCCGAGTGGATACGGAAAAACACGCCTATCTGCTGCGCTGTAACCCCACAAGGGGCGACTACAATTTTTATTGCTACTGCTTTGTAAAGGAATGGCTTGATAAGCACATTCAGAAAGCTGAGCAAGGTATCCGATTTATTGACCCGAACTATAAGGAGCTGTTCCGTATCCCAGACGGCGGCAGGATAATCGTAACGAACTCTTGGGGAGAAAAGCGAGAATATTCCTGTCGCTTTATAGATGAATGTCATACCGAGGTCGGCAACAACATTTTTCATATCTGCGAGTTTGCCGAGCGTATGCAGCAGAACGGGGCGACCTACGAGCCGAAACAGGCGGAGCAGCCGCCCCAGAAAGCTCCGAGGAAAAGCGACTATGAACGATAAAGGAGGATTGCGATATGGTTGTTAATCAGAAAGCCGTCAAAGTCTTAAACAAGGTTTTGGAAGCAGGCTTTACCGATGAAAAAGCAATTTCCGCTATGACTATGGACGATATTCTCTCCATGCAGAGTATCACGGTTGCGGACATTGCCCTTATCAACGACCTGCAAAAGAGCATTAAAGCAAACAAGGTCATTTCCTTTCTCGGCGGTGCTGCCGATGAGTAAGAAAGACCGAATAACGAAAGCGGAATAAGGAGGTGCAAATTCAATGGCTGCGAAGTATCAGCTAATGACGGAGCTGTATCGGCGCACAGGTATTGCGGTTGCGAAAAATCCGCAGGCGTGGCAGAGCTTTTTAGCTGCTGCTTGCCGCAACTATAAATGCCGCTTTGACGAACAGCTTTTAATCTATGCGCAACGCCCAGACGCTATCGCCGTTGCAGAGCTTGACACTTGGAATAAGCGTTTTAAGCGTTGGGTAAACAAAGACAGTAAGGGCATTGCCGTTTTCGACCCGAAGGGTCGCAGGAACACCCTTAAATACTATTTTGATGTTTCGGACACGCACGACGGATATTACGGCAGCCGCCCCGTCCCGATATGGCAGATGAACGGACGATACGAGCAGGCTGTTATTGAAAGGATCTCCGACAGGTTTGGCAATACGGAAAGCACCGACCTTGCTTCTGCCCTAACGGAAACAGCAAAGAACGCCGTTGAGGATAATCTGCAAGACTATTTCTCTCAGCTCAAAGACTTCACACAGGACAGCTTCTTGGAGGAATTGGACGACCTTAATGTAGATGTCTGTTACAGGCGTTTGGTAACAAACAGCGTTGCATTTATGCTGATGAGCCGCTGCGGTCTGGATACAAACGAGCATTTTGACCGAGAGGATTTTGAGGACATTATCAATTTCAATACGCCTGCGACCATCAACGCCCTCGGCATTGCCACAAGCGACATTTCCGAAATGGCTCTCAAGGAAATCTCTCTTGCAATACAAAATCTGCAAATCGCAGAGAAAGACGCAAATCGCACCTTTGTACCAGAAAGCAAAAGCCAATATAATAAAGGCAGAACACAACCCGAAAGGAGCGAAAATAATGAACGAAATCACTTACAGCAGGCAGGGCGATTATCTTATTCCCGACCTGACATTACCGACCGAGCAAGAAATTCCGCTTGGCAGATACGCACAGATGCACAGGAGTTATCTGGAGCAGCACAAGCGAGTGATCTATCTCAACCTGCTGACATCGGGCAAGCTGAACGAGCATCTGTATCAGACCGAGCAGACGGCTCTCCAGAGATTGGAGCTTCTGACGAAGCAGCTTTCAGCCGAACAGGGCGTGACGGAGGAACTGAAAGAGAAAGCCCCGATGCAGTGGGTACAGAGAATGAACAACATCCGCAGTCAAGCGGAGGAAGTGATTATGACCGAGCTGATTTACAAGTAAGCGTTGCCAACGCCGATGAGGTCAAGGTCAATCTTCCTCCTGTAGAGGAACAAATCGAAATGATAGCCGAAGCAGAGGACGAAAAATCCTCTGCTTTTGCTGTTTCACAGGAGGATATTGACTCTGTTCTGACAAGAGGAAGCGGCTTTCAAGACGGAAAATACCGTATCTACCGTCAGTTTCAGAAATATGAGGACAGCAAAAGTAATATCGCTTTTCTCAAAAAGGAATACGGCATAGGCGGCGGAACGCACTATTACCCAGACGGAACAAAAGGCGGCGATGTGTCCCTGCGTGACATCACTTTTCAGAACAGCACGGGCTTTCCAATTAACCGAGTGGAGAAAATCGGCTATATCCGAAGCCTTTTGGAACAGGCAGAAGCCGAATTACCGTCCGAAGAAAAGACGGACGCTCCAGCCGCTTTATCTGCTGACCGTCACAATTTCCGCATTACCGATGACACGCTCGGCGTAGGCGGCGCAAAGGAAAAGTTCCGCAACAATATGACGGCTATCAATCTTCTGCACGAGCTTGAAATCGAAAACCGCCTTGCCACGCCCGAAGAACAGGAAATCCTATCTCGGTATGTCGGTTGGGGCGGTTTGTCTATGGCGTTTGATGAACACAATGCGGCTTGGGCTGACGAGTTTAAGGAGCTGTATGCGACCCTATCCCCAGAGGAATACAACGCCGCTATGGAGTCAACGCTGACCGCCTTTTATACGCCGCCCGTTGTTATCAAGGCAATGTATGAAGCGCTCGACCACTTTGGCTTCTCACAGGGTAATATCTTGGAGCCTTCCTGCGGCACAGGCAATTTCTTCGGCTTGCTGCCCGAAAGTATGGCAGGCTCAAAGCTCCACGGCGTAGAGTTAGACCCGCTGACAGGTAAAATCGCAAAGCAGCTCTACCAGAAAGCCAATATTGCCATAGAGGGCTTTGAGCAAACAAAGCTCCCAGACGACCATTTTGATGTGGTTATCGGCAATGTGCCTTTCGGAGAAATCCGTGTAAATGACAGCCGATACAACGCCCAGAAGTTTCTCATACACGATTACTTTTTCGCAAAGGCGCTTGATAAAGTCCGTGCCGGCGGCGTTGTGATGTTCATTACCTCTAAGGGAACAATGGACAAAGCAAGCCCAGAGGTAAGAAAGTATATTGCCCAGAGAGCCGAGCTGTTAGGCGCAATCCGTCTGCCAAACAACACATTCCGTGCCAACGCAGGCACAGAGGTCACAAGCGATATTCTCATTCTGCAAAAGCGTGACCGTGTAATTGATGTTGAGCCAGATTGGGTGTATCTGGACACAGACGAGAACGGCGTTACAATGAACAGCTATTTTGTTCAGCACCCCGAAATGGTGCTTGGACAAATGCGGCTTGAAAGTACACGCTTCGGGAAATCAGAGCCTGCCTGCAAAGCCTATGAAGATAAATCTCTGTCCGAGCTGCTTCACAACGCCGTTCAAAGGATAAACGGCGAAATCACAGAGTTTGATAATGAGATAGACCAAATCTCCGATGAACAGGACACATCCATTCCCGCCGACCCGAATGTACGCAACTTCTCATTCGCTCTTGTAGACGGCAAGGTTTATTTCCGAGAGAATGACCGTATGACCCCTGCCACCGTATCAATGACGGCGGAAAACCGTATCAAGGGACTTATAGAAATACGGGATTGTGTACGCAGGCTCATTGAGTATCAGACCGAGGATTATCCAGAGGAAATGATACGCACCGAGCAGGAAAACCTAAACCGCCTGTACGACAGTTATACCGAGAAATACGGTCTTATCAACAGTCGAGGCAATTATCTTGCCTTTGCGTCGGACGAGAGCTATTTTCTTTTGTGTTCTCTGGAAGTGCTTGATGATGAAGGCAATTTCAAGCGGAAAGCGGATATGTTTACAAAGCGGACTATCAAGCCGCATCGTGAAGTAACCTCGGTTGAAACATCAAGCGAAGCCCTCGCCCTATCCATCGGAGAGAAAGCCCGTGTTGATTTGCCCTATATGGAACAGCTTACGGGCAAAACGCAGGATGAGCTTGTCAAGGATTTGCACGGCGTTATCTTCAAAGTGCCGAACTCCGAGCCTGTTTCCTATGCAGCCGCAGACGAGTATCTGTCGGGTAATGTCCGCACAAAGCTCATTATTGCACAGGCGGCGGCAAAGGACGACCCAGAGCTTGCGGTCAATGTGGAAGCCTTAAAACAGGTCATTCCGAAAGACCTGTCCGCTGCCGAAATCTCCGTCCGTCTGGGAACGATTTGGATACCGCAGGAGGATATTCAGCAGTTTGTTATGGAACTGCTTACTCCGTCGCAGTACGCCAGAGGAAAAATCAAGGTGCGCTACACCGAGTTTAACGGCGATTGGTTTATTGAGAACAAAAGCTCCGACTTCGATAATGTCAAGGCAAACAGCACCTACGGTACAAAGAGGGCTTCCGCCTACCGCATTATTGAGGATACTCTGAATCTGCGTGATGTCCGTATTTTTGACTATGTGTATGATGAACACGGCAACAAAAAAGCGGTGTTCAATGCCAAGGAAACGACGGCAGCACAGGCAAAGCAGGAAGCCATCAAGCAGGCGTTTGCGGATTGGATATGGAAAGACCCAAAACGACGAAACCGCCTTGTTCGTTATTACAACGACACTTTTAACTGTATCCGTCCCCGTGAGTATGACGGAAGCCATATCACTTTCGGCGGTATCAGTCCAGAAATCACCCTAAGACCGCACCAAGTAAACGCTATCGCTCATATCCTTTACGGCGGCAATACACTCCTTGCCCATAAGGTAGGTGCAGGCAAGACCTTTGAAATGGTAGCCGCTGCACAGGAAAGCAAGCGGCTCGGACTTTGCCAGAAATCAATGTTTGTTGTCCCCAATCACCTTGTCGGTCAGTGGGCATCCGAATATCTGCGGCTCTATCCGAGCGCCAATATCCTTGTCACGACCAAGCAGGATTTTGAAACGGGCAACCGCAAGAAGTTCTGCGGACGCATTGCTACGGGCGACTACGATGCGGTCATTATCGGACACAGTCAGTTTGAGAAAATCCCGATGAGCGTGGAACGCCAGAAAATGCAGTTGGAAAAACAGCTCTTTGATATAGAACGAGGTATCAAAGATGTGCAGGCTTCCAAAGGCGAACAATTCACGGTCAAGCAGCTTATGAAAACCCGCAAGGGTATCAAAGCAAAGCTCGACAAGCTCAATGATACCAAGCGCAAGGATACGGTAATCGACTTTGAACAGTTCGGCGTTGACCGTCTGTTCATTGACGAGAGCCATTTTTACAAGAATTTGTACCTCTATACCAAGATGCGCAGGGTGGGCGGCATAGCTCAGACCGAAGCCCAGAAGTCAAGTGACCTCTTTATGAAGTGCCGCTATCTGGACGAAATCACAGGCAACCGAGGAACGATTTTCGCAACGGGTACGCCCGTCAGCAATTCTATGGTAGAGCTGTACTCGGTGCAGAGATATTTGCAGTACGACACTCTGGTACGGAATGGTTTGCAGCATTTTGACAGTTGGGCTTCTACTTTCGGAGAAACCATAACGGCTCTGGAGCTTGCCCCAGAGGGGTCAAGTTACCGCCCGAAAACAAGGTTTGCCAAGTTTCACAACCTGCCAGAGCTGATGCAGATGTTTCGTGAGGTAGCCGACATTCAGACCGCCGATATGCTGAAGCTCCCCGTGCCAAAGGTCAATTATCGCAATATCAAGGTCGCTCCGAGCGAAATTCAAACGGAAATGGTTGCTTCCCTCGCAAAAAGAGCCGAGAAAGTCCGTGACAGACTTGTAGAGCCGTATATCGACAATATGCTGAAAATCACGAATGACGGGCGCAAGCTGGCACTTGACCAAAGGCTTATCGACCCGATGCTGCCAGACTTTGAAAACAGCAAGGTCAACGCCTGCGTGGATAATGTGTACCGTATCTGGGCGGAAAACGCCGACACACGGGCGACGCAGCTTGTATTCTGCGACCTGTCAACGCCTAAAAACGACGGCACTTTCAATGTCTATGATGATATACGAGCAAAGCTGACAGTCAGGGGTATCCCTGCGGAGCAGATACGCTTTATTCACGAAGCGACTACCGACGCACAGAAAAAGGAGCTGTTTGCAAAGGTCAGAAGCGGCGAAGTGCGTGTTCTTTTAGGCTCTACTCCTAAAATGGGAGCAGGTACGAATGTGCAGGACAGGCTCAAAGCCATTCATAATTTGGACTGCCCGTGGCGACCGAGCGACCTTGAACAGCGGCAAGGGCGTATTGAACGGCAAGGTAATATGTTTCCAGAGGTTGAGGTCTATCGCTATGTTACCGAGCAGACCTTTGACGCTTACCTCTATCAGTTGGTAGAAAGCAAGCAGAAATTTATCAGCCAGATAATGACGAGCAAAAGCCCCGTCCGTTCTGCCGAAGATGTGGACGAGGTTGCGCTGTCCTTTGCCGAGGTTAAAATGCTTGCCACAGGCGACGAGCGTTTCAAGGAGAAAATGGACTTGGATATACAGGTATCGAAGCTGCGTGTACTCAAACAAAGCTATCTGTCCGAGCATTACGACCTTGAGGACAGGATACTCAAATTCTATCCGCAGACCATAAAGGAGTATGAGGAACGCATTGCAGGCTACGAAAGCGACACGGTACTTGCCGAGCAGCACAAGCCGCAGGGCGAGGATAAATTCTGCCCGATGACCATAAAAGGCGTGACCTTTACCGAAAAAGCAGCCACAGGCGAAATGCTCCTTGCCGTCTGCAAGGAAAATACTCTTGCAAATCCCTTGGAAATCGGCAGCTACCGTGGTTTCAGAATGGAGGTTTATTATGATACGCTCAACACCCATTACTGCCTAAACCTTTGCGGAAAAGCAAAGCACAAGGTGGAATTGGGCAGCGATGCGCTCGGCAATCTGACCCGAATTGAAAATGAGCTTGCGAAAATCCCTGTAAAATTGGAGGTTGCAAAGACAAAGCGGACGGAAACCGTCGAGCAGCTGCAAACCGCAAAAGCAGAGGTTGAAAAGCCTTTTGCCTTTGAAGATGAGCTGCGGGAAAAGACGGAACGGCTGAACGCTCTCAATATCGAGCTTAATCTGAATGAGAAAGACCGTTCCGTTATGGATACCGAGCCAGACCAGAGCGAGGAGCAACCCGAAAGAAAATGTGCAAATCGAGAGAGATAATGCTGTTTGTATATTTGTAATGACCTTTTTGGGGAAGTATAATAGGTACAAGAAGTATTAAATCGGAGGTGAAAACCGTGCTTGATAATTTCAAATTTGAAACCTTTGTCGATGCGCACAGCAATATTTTCGAGGAATATCTAAGCTCCGTCATATCCAAGCTGCGAGAAACCAATTCCGAATACCGTTCCATAGAGGAAAAGATAGAGAGCCTTTACAGGCAGTATCCGAAAGTAATGGCGGTGTTCGATACGGAGAAGTCAAGCGATTTATCCGAGCAGGAATGTACGGCGCTGATAGAAATTCTGGAACTTCGGGCAAGGCTTTGCGATATGCAGCAGGAAGCAATTTATTTCCGAGGCTGCTATGACAGCGTGGGGTATCTGAAAAAGGCAGGCATTTTATAACCGAGAACGGCGGCATTGGCGAAAAGCTGATGCCGCTTTTACATAAGCAAAGGTGGAAATATTCATAGATTTATGGTATCATTTCTTTGTTGGTAAGGAGGTGACAGTTTATGAGCGTTATATTTGGAATTAAAGAGAATAGTCGCATAATTATCGCAGGCGATAAGCGAGGGTCAAGTATTGACGGGAAAACTATATCTGATGATTTAGATAAAGTTCTTGTCATAAATGACCATTTAGCTTTTGCAAGTGCAGGTAACGCAGCTATCGAAAAGGCTATTTCAATAGATTTGAGCAAAGCGACAAATAAGGATGAACTATCTACCGATGATTTACTTGACATTATAAGAGCGTTTTATCAGAGAGTAATTGATACGAATTGCAATGGTATTTTGTCTTTGCCGTTCTATTTTCTGATAGCAGGTAAAGGGCGTAGCAGTAATGCAAGTTTAATATCTGGCGGAAATATCAAGGGGCGATTAGATGCTAAAGAAGTTCCTATGGCTCTCTATCCTCCTGCTGATGCAAAAATGCAGGAATGTTGCGATTGCTTCGCCAAGAATTATAAGTTGCATAATGCAGATTTTTCCGAAAGAACGATTAGAGAAATCTCGGATATTAGCCAACTTGTAAGTCCTACGGGCAATAAATGGATTTACAATATTGCAACAGCGAAAGGAACACTTTTCTCATTCTAAACGACCAGTTTTACATAGCCGAGTGGTTTTCACTTAACGAAAATCACTCGGCTTTTTCTATTTCTGGAGGTGATTTGATTGAATGAGAAGCAGCAGACCCTATGTGCAGCTTGACCCTGCGGTTATCGAACAGGCACGGCAAATGGACTTGCTCTCCTATCTCAGAGCTTATGAGCCGAACAATTTGGTGCGTGTCGGCGGCAGCGTTTACTGCACCAGAGAACACGACAGCTTAAAGATTTCCAACGGCAAATGGTTTTGGTGGTCGAGAGGTATCGGCGGCGTTTCCGCCCTTGACTATCTTATCAAGGTCAAGGATTATGGATTTGTCGAAGCCGTCGAAGCTCTGACGGGCGGTGCGGTTGAATGGACGCCGCCGCATACGCCGAAAAAAGACGAGCCGAAAGTTCTGCTATTGCCGCCGAAAAACAAGGATTGCAGCCGAGTAATGCAGTATCTTTTCGGGCGTGGCATAGATTATCAGCTCATACAAGAGTGCATTGCAGACGGCACGATTTACGAAAGCGCCGATTATCACAACGCCGTTTTTGTGGGCAAGGATAAAAGCGGAACGCCAAAGTATGCCGCCTTGCGCAGTACGCTCGGAAGCCCCTTTAAGCAGGACGCTTCGGGCAGCGACAAGCGATATTCGTTCCGACTGCTTGCAAAAGAGCCGATAAACACGGTGCATTTATTTGAAGCAGCCATTGATTTACTGTCCTATGCGACCTACCTTAAATGCGAGGGCAAGGACTATCGGACACAAAATCTACTCTCTTTGTCGGGCGTATATCAGCCCAAAAAGAAGCTGAGCGAGAGCAAAGTTCCCATTGCGCTGTCCACTTATCTCAAAGAAAATCCGCAGGTCAAGACCATTGTTCTGCATCTTGACAATGACAAAACAGGCAGGCTGTGTACTGCCGCCTTAACCGAATTACTGAAAAAGGACTATGAAATCGTTGATTCTCCGCCGCCTGTCGGCAAGGATGTCAACGATTTTTTAATGTCCTATCTGGGGCTTTCAAGGCAAAAGCCCGTCCGTGAAAGGAGTGATGTCCGTTGATTGTGTAACAGTTTTTTGAAAAAAGGCAGCCAAACCGACCCTAAATTTAAGAACGAAAGTGAGGAAATGACGATTGAAAAACTATGATGTGACCCTTACCGCCCACTATGAAAAGACCGTTTCCGTTTGCGCCGACAGCCCAGAACAGGCGGCGGAAAAAGTAAAAATCATCCTCTTTGATACCGACCTTATCGAGTTTTCCGATGAGGATTTTGTCTGCGGCGAAGCCGATATTACCGAGCATAGCGAGGACGGTCTTGACGATACCGATAAGGAAGAATTGTCCGAAGAAGATGATTGTTCGGACTGTCCGTACTTCTGCCCTGTGTGCGGAGAATGTCTATATGCGGACGGGTGCGAAGAATGATATGTCTTACCAAGCACTGAATTTGGCTAACCAAATTCGCTTGTTAGGGGGCTGCCCCTAATACCCCGTGAAAACAGAAAGGAGTTTGAGAATGAATGAGTTTATATTTTTCATCATCGGCATAATGCTCGGCGGGCTGACGGGCGTTGCGATTATGTGCTGCTTGCAGATAAACCGTCTGTCCGAGAGAGAGGAAGTGAAAAATGCGAAAACGAAATGTGCAGATACTTTTCCGTCTGACTGAGGAAGAAGCCGAACAGCTTAATGAGCTTGTGCGGAAATCGGGTCGCTCAAAAGAAGCCTTCCTCAGAGAAACGGTAAAGGGCTACCGCCTGTGCGAGAAGCCCGACCCAGAGTTCTATAAAATGATGCGTGAGCTGTCGGCTATCGGCAACCGTATCAATCAACTTGCGGTCAAGGCAAACGCCCTCGGCTTTATCGACACGCCGATGCTCCGAGATGAAGCGAGGAAATGGCACGAGTTTCAAATCGAAATCCGCAAGAGGTATCTGCTGCCCTGCAAGGTATCTTAATGGCGGTCTGCGAGATATGGGATGTGCGTGGCAGGCTCGACCACCCGATTGACTACGCAGAAAATCCCGAAAAGACCGCCAACCCCAAATACACCGAAGCTGATTTACAAGCGATGGTCGATGTAATGGAGTACGCCACCAATAAGGATAAGACCGAACAGCGTTTCTTTGTCACGGGCGTAAACTGCGACCCGACTACCGCAAGAGATGAAATGATGATTTCCAAAGCCCAATGGAACGACAGGAGCGAGATTGTCTGTTATCACGGCTTCCAGAGCTTCAAGTCTGGCGAGGTCACGCCAGAGCAGGCGCACGAGGTCGGGGTCAGACTTGCCGAGAAAATGTGGGGCGACAGATTTCAAGTCATTGTTGCCACCCACCTCAACACCGAGTGCCTGCATAACCACTTTGTAGTGAACTCCGTTTCCTTTGCGGACGGAAAGCACTATTACGACAACAAAACAAATTTACGGCTGCTTCGTCAGCACTCCGATGAGCTTTGCCGTGAGTATGCTCTGTCCGTTATTGAACACCCAAGCGGCAAGAAAAAGCCCTATGCGCTTTATCAAGCAGAAAAACAAGGACGCCCCACAAGAGATAATGTCGCAAGGCAAGCAGTTGATGAAGCGATTGCAAAATCCTACACGCTGAAAGACTTTGACCGCATTATGGCGGAGATGGGCTACCGTGTGAGCTTTGACCCTAATCGCAAGTATTGGACGATTATCGGCAAGGGCTGGCAAAGACCGAAGCGGCTCTATAAGCTCGGAGAGGATTATACCAACGACAGGATAACGGAGCGTATCAGCCAAAACTCCTATGCCGTAAGGTTTGAGCGATTTACCGACCCACCGAAGCAGGTCAAGGTCTATCGGGTCAAGGGGTCGCTTTCGGATATTAAGAAAATCGGCGGCTTGCGTGGACTTTATCTCCATTACTGCTACCAGCTCGGTATCCTGCCGAAGAACAAAAAACAGAATTACGCTCGGCTTCATTATCTGTTAAAGGACGACCTTATGAAAATGGAAGCCATAGCAAAAGAAACAAGGCTGCTTTGTCGGAATCACATTGATACGGCACAGCAGCTTTTGTCATACAAAGGCTCGTTGGAAACGGAAATGTCCGCCTTGCTTGAAAAGCGCAAGGAGCTTTACTCCAAATCCCGTTCCGCAAAGAACGAGGACACAAAATCACAGGTAAAGGCGGAGCTATCCGATATTTCCAAACGCCTTAGTATTTTGCGAAAGGAGGTTAAACTTTGCGAGGGTATCGCCGCCCGTAGCGACACCCTTAAAGAAAAACTCGCAGCTATACGGGCAGATGAACAAGAACAGCAAAGAAAGGAGCTGACGAAAAATGAACACAGGCGGCGAAGCGGCAGAACAAATCGTCCGAATGAGCTTGGAGGGCTTTGAAGTCGCTGCAAAAATCACAGGCGCAGGAGCGAAAAACATCGCCATCCTGCTGTATTCCATTCTGAAAGAAGAAAAGAAAACCAAAGGCAAGGCACGGCTTTCCTCAATGCTTCGCTCTGGAAAAGAGCTGAAGGTCTTTACCGTGAAAAATGACGACCTCAAAACATTCACACAGGAAGCCAAAAAGTACGGCGTTCTTTACTGCGTCCTTGCAGACCGCAAGAATAACGACCCTAATGCAGAGGTCGATGTTATCGCCCGTGCGGAGGACGCATCGAAAATCAGCCGTATCGTGGAGCGCTTCAACCTTGCATCGGTGGACACCGCTTCTATCGTAACCGAAGCGGAGAAATCCAAAGACGAAAAGAACGGACAGCCAGAGCCAGAAATCACAACACCCGAAAAAGCAGAAAAGGACAAGCTGCTTGATGAGCTTATGGGTAAGCCTGTCGGCAAGGAGGGAAACGCCCCAAACCCCTCGGTGGCAAAGACCGAAAAATCCCCTCAGTCCGAGCCTATCTCAGAGAAGCAAAGCAAATCCGCAGAGGGGGCTACTATGACTAAGGATAAACCCTCTGTCAAAGAGGAACTGCGGAAAATCAAGGAGAGCCGCAAAGAGCAGGAAGCGGACAAAGGCACTTCCGCCCTGGACAAAAGCGGAGCTTCCGACAGGGCTAAGAGTGCCAACGGTAAGACCGAACACAAACAGCCCCAGAGAAAAAAGAAACACAAAAAATCCAAAGAAGCGAGGTAAACAAGTATGAGTATCTATGATGTATTCAGCGGCGGCAGCAAGCCGTTTGACAAAGAACAATGGGCTGCCCAGAAGCAGGCACAGCGCAAAGAAGCCTATGAGCTGATTGACAACACCTGCTCCGAAATGATGAGCAGCGGCGACAGCTTCCGTCAGTATCTTGATGTGCAGGGACGGTTTGACCGCTATTCCGTAAACAATGCCATTCTGGTATCTGCGCAAATGCCAGAAGCAACGCAGCTCAAAGAAAAAGCCGCTTGGAAGCAGAGCCGTGTCTATGTGAACAAGGACGCAAAGAAAGTCGTTATCCTTGAGCCGAGCAAGGAGTACACCCGTGATGACGGTTCTAAGGCGGTTGGCTACAACGCCAAAGAGGTCTATGACATTTCCGAAACCTCTGCAAAGGACAGACAGGAAGCACAGGAAAAGAAATCTATGCGTGAGCTTGTATCGGCACTCATTGACGCAAGCCCCGTGCCTTTTGTACCTGTTGCAGACCTTGAAATGCCTGCCTACTACGACAGCGAACAGCAGAGCATTTTTATCCGCACGGGTCTTAACGAGGAACAGCTTTTCGTGAGTATGGCAAAGGAAGTATCAGCGGCGGTCTTTGACTTTAAGCATAACGAAAGCCGAGAAGCGTCCGAGTTCAAATCCTACTGCGTGGCGTATATGATAAGCTCCCGCTATGGCGTTGACACCAGAGGCTTTAATTTCTCCAGACTTCCGAAAGAGCTTGCGGAAACGGATACACAGGCTTTCAAGGGAGAACTTGGCTCTATGCGTGATGTTCTGGGTGAAATCCAGAGCGAAATGTATAAGAGTATGGAGAAAAACAAGCCTGCCAAAAGCAAGGAACAGGAACGATAAACGGAGGTACAGCCTATGAGAGAAGAACGATACCATATCGCACTTGATAAGTACGATAAAAATATCGTTATCAATGCGCTTAACACCCTGCGTACACGGCAGTTACAGGAGGAACGCCCCACCGAGCCTGTTGACGAGCTGATTAGCAAGGTAGCACACGCCCCGACAAAGAAATTCAAGGTCATGCATTGTAGGTGTAATGAGGAACGATAACGACAAAAAGACGAGCCTAATCCTTTCCGCCTGCGGCGTCGTTCCTGTCGTGTGGCTTGCTCTGCTGACCACCCCTTATGTGGGCGGCGGCATTGTAGAAATCATCCGAGGACTGACCGATGCTATGGGAAGTCCCTTTGCCATAACCGTATGTGAGGACAGCGTAAAGACTGTCCTTATTTTTTTAGCCGCATACGGTATGGCTATCGGTATTTACTTCTCCACACGAAGGAACTACCGCAAGCGTGAGGAACACGGCTCTGCAAAATGGGGCAACGCCGATGCGCTGAACAAGAAGTATCGGGATAAAGACCCGTCCGAGAACAAGCTGCTGACCCAGAATGTCCGCATCGGTCTGGACGGGAAAAAGCACCGCCGAAATCTCAACATTTTAGTCTGCGGCGGCTCTGGTGCAGGCAAAACACGCTTTTTCTGTAAGCCTAACGCTATGCAATGCAACACCTCTTTTGTGGTGCTTGACCCAAAGGGTGAAATCGTCCGTGACATCGGCGGTTTGTTGGAAAGCAAGGGCTATGAGGTGCGTGTCCTTGACCTAATCAATATGCACCGCAGCCATTGTTACAATCCCTTTGTGTATCTGCGCAACGACAACGATGTGCAGCGTTTGGTAACGAATCTGTTTAAGGCAACTACGCCAAAAGGCTCACAGTCGCAAGACCCGTTCTGGGATACGGCGGCAAGTATGCTGCTTCTTGCATTGGTGTTTTATCTCAAATACGAAGCTCCGCCCGATGAGCAGAATTTCCCTATGGTTATGGAGCTGCTTCGTGCAGGCGAAGTCCGTGAGGACGACGACAGCTATGTAAGCCCTCTGGACGAACTGTTTGACCGTCTGGAAATGGTAAACCCAGAGCATATCGCCCTCAAGTATTACAGGGATTACCACTCTGGTAGTGCAAAGACCTTAAAGAGTATCCAGATAACCCTTGCCGCAAGGCTTGAA
>OIWQ01001346.1_pt1 | contig 29677 bp, 26 predicted proteins | sample 1587571 | NCBI WGS metagenome assembly OIWQ01 (sample SAMEA3888910, study PRJEB22519) | human gut metagenome | biome: human gut; feature: human-associated habitat; material: faeces | place: Denmark | collected 2010 | reverse complement strand
AATTGTTTACAAGGCTCTTTTTCGTAGAAAAACAAAAACTCGTTGTACATCCACATAAGAACGTACAACGAGTTTTTAGTTATTTATATTGGGAGTTTTGACACGCCCTCGTTTATACTTATATGGTTTGCCTATAAAATTAATAGTTGTCGTCATCGTCAGTAACGTCCTCTGCCTCAAGATTGAGATCATCTGGGTCTGTTTCGAACGTTGTACGATAACTTTCTTCTGTCAATTTGTCTTCGTCAAAAGTATCATCGTCTTCATCTTCGTCCTCATATTTATCGTCGGGAAGATCTTCGTCCTCATCTTCATCGTCATTGTCGATGTCATACTTGTTACTCAAGTTGTCGTCATCGTCTTCTACGACAGGTTTCTCCATCTCTGGCTTTTCCTTGGCAAAAATAGCCTCTACCCAAGCACCCTTTGGAATCTCGAGCACTTCAAAGCCGTCATTTACCTTCTTTTCGTACATACCGCCAACTTTATGCAAACGGTCTTTTGGCAATGTGGTGGTGCTGATATCAAATCCACTTTCTATGATATCTTGTATGCTCTGCGATAACGAATCCCAGCCCCCACCAAAGTTACGATCGAGAACTTCAATGAGCTTAGCCGCCGAGATGTGGTGTATGTTCTCATAGGTAAGGTCTGTAACACGCATAATAGGACGCTTCTTAATACCGAATTTTCCAGAATCGTTGTCACTAATATGTAGCGATCCTACTTTAAAACCACGTGCTTCAAACTTATTTATAACTTCTGGCTTGTCTATCTTTATCTCTTCGATTTCAAAAGCGCTTCGTATGATGTCAAGAAAATGTCTTCTATTATCCTTGAAGTCGGCATCCTTTTCGGCTGATTCCAACATTCTAAGGATGTCGTTTTCTTGAACTTCCCATACATTACTTTTTGTCAGTGTTTTGAGTGTCAAAGCTTTTTGTTGTTTCATATATTGCTGATTTATTGTCTTTATTAATACTATGAAGGTTAATGATACTTATTGTTTAATATGCACCTCCGATTAATGTGCTGCAAAAGTATATACTTTAGTTCTAATTTCCAAGTTTTGATACAGAATTTTTTGTGTATTTCGTATATATTTCCTAATTTTGCGATTATATATGAGTGAACCTTTAGCAGAAAGAATGAGACCTCGCACGCTTGACGATTATGTTGGGCAGAAACACTTGGTTGGCGAGGGAGCCGTCTTGCGTAATATGATTGACGCGGGGCGCATATCGTCGTTTATATTATGGGGACCGCCCGGAGTTGGTAAAACCACGCTGGCGCAGATAATTGCCAACAAATTAGAGACACCATTCTACACACTTAGTGCTGTAACTTCAGGAGTAAAGGATGTGCGTGACGTAATTGACAGAGCGAAGAATGGACGTTTCTTCAATTCAACTTCGCCCATATTATTTATAGACGAGATACATCGTTTCTCCAAATCGCAGCAAGACTCTTTACTTGGTGCAGTTGAGCGTGGAATTGTAACACTAATAGGTGCAACGACAGAGAATCCATCTTTTGAGGTTATTAGGCCTTTGCTGTCGCGTTGTCAATTATATGTTCTTAAATCGCTCGATAAAGAAGATTTGCTTGAACTGCTGAATCGTGCCATAACTACGGATGTAGAGTTGAGCAAACGTGACATAGAACTTAAAGAAACTGGGGCTTTGTTAAGATATAGCGGTGGTGATGCACGCAAACTTCTCAACATACTTGAACTTGTTGTGGAAGCCGATGGACAAAAACAAGTAGTAATAACCGACAAGATAGTAGAAAGTCGTTTACAACAGAATCCGTTGGCGTATGATAAGGATGGCGAGATGCATTACGATATTATTTCTGCTTTCATCAAGTCGATTAGAGGTTCAGATCCAGATGCAACTCTATATTGGATGGCCCGTATGATAGAGGGCGGTGAGGAACCTCAGTTTATAGCACGCCGACTTGTAATATCAGCAGCTGAAGATATTGGCTTGGCCAACCCCAACGCGTTGCTTCTTGCCAATGCAGCTTTTGATGCTGTGATGAAAATTGGTTGGCCTGAAGGACGCATACCGCTTGCCGAGGCAGCAGTATATCTCGCAACAAGTCCTAAAAGCAATTCGGCGTATAAAGGCATAAATGATGCATTGGCTTTGGTGCGTAGTACGGGCAATTTGCCTGTACCTCTTCATCTTCGTAATGCGCCAACAAAACTGATGGAGAGCCTTGGGTATCATGATGGATATAAGTATGCGCATGATTATCCAAACAACTTCGTTCAGCAGCAATATTTGCCTGATGCCCTTAATGGAAATACTCGCATTTGGCATGCCCAACATTCGCCAACCGAAGAAAAATCGTATCAGCAAATGCTAAAGTTGTGGGGCGACAGATATCGCAACTGAGCATAGTATGTAGAAAAGTATAAAGACAAACAACTTAAATTAAACATAATATTAAAATGAAAATTGTAGTAATGGACGGCAAAGGCGTCAATCCTGGCGATATGTCGTGGAAGCAGATACAACAGTTTGGAGAACTTATAGTATACGAGCGTACAGCTTCAGAAGAAATTATAGACCATGTCGGTGATGCAGAAATAGTGCTTACAAACAAGACTGTTTTTGATGAGGATACTATTGCAAAATTGAAAAATGTTAAGTATATAGGAGTACTTGCTACAGGCTATAATGTAGTTGATTTGAAGGCTGCAAGCAAACGTGGTATTGTTGTTACGAACATTCCGGCTTACAGCACTGATAGCGTGGCTCAAATGACCTTTGCCCATATACTTAACGTAACAAACCATGTAGACCATTATGCCCGTGCTTCACGTGATGGTGAATGGAGCAGATGCCCTGATTTTTGTTATTGGGACAAACCGCTTGTAGAACTTGCAGGTAAGACAATAGGTATTATAGGATTAGGCAATATCGGAATGAAGGTCGCTAACATTGCATTGAACTTTGGCATGAATGTCATAGCATATACAAGCAAGGAGCCAAAGGAGTTACCAAATGGAATAAATAAAGCGTCTATAGACAACATCTTGAGTGATAGCGATATAATCTCTCTGCATTGTCCTCTAACAAAGCAAACTCGTGAACTTATCAATAAAGATAGTATTGCGAAGATGAAGAGAAGCGTGATTGTTGTTAATACAGGTAGAGGCCCACTTGTAAATGAGGAAGATGTGGCAAATGCCCTTCATAACGGACTGATAGGTGCATATTGTGCCGATGTTATGTGTTCTGAGCCCCCATCTGCTGACAATCCGTTATTTGTAGAACAAAATGCATACATTACTCCACACGTGGCATGGGCTTCAAAAGAAGCTCGTATACGCCTTATGGATATAGCAGAAAAAAATATACATTCATTTTTGAGTGGAAAGCCAATAAATGTTGTAAACATATAATATGATGTCGCACGAAGAACTATATGGACCATTGCTCAATATTATTGAGTTCCTTGGTACATTCGCATTTGCTATATCTGGCATACGCCATGCGGCTGCAAAACATTTCGATTGGTTTGGAGGATTTGTATGTGGTATTGCCGTTGCCATTGGTGGAGGAACTTTGCGTGACATGATGCTTGGGGTCACACCATTTTGGATGACATCCACTATATATATAGTATGTACTTTTATAGCGCAGATTTTCGTTATAGTGTTTGCAAAATCTCTCAAAAGTCTTGACAACACTTGGTTTTTTTTTGACACTCTCGGTCTTGCGTTGTTCACAGTAGCAGGTCTTCAGAAAACTTTGGATTGCGGTCATCCATTTTGGGTAGCTATAATAATGGGTACTATTACTGGGTCGGCTGGTGGCGTTATACGTGATGTGTTGCTTAATAATGTTCCGGTAATATTCAAGAAAGAGATATATGCGATGGCAAGTATCGTTGGTGGCGCAGCTTATTGGGGACTTGTAGAGTTTGGTTGTGACATGACAATATCTGTTATTATCGCTTTCTTATTAATAGTATTAATACGCATACTTGCTGTAAAATATCATATATCACTTCCAGTATTGCAAGGCGAAGAGTGATTAGTGTCGTTTTTTTCAATAAAAACGACATAAAAATTTGGAGTGTTAAATTTTTATTTGTATCTTTGCACTCGATTTGGAGGTCCCGTAGCTCAGTTGGATTAGAGCAACAGCCTTCTAAGCTGTGGGTCTTGGGTTCGAACCCCAACGGGATCACACCACAACATTCGCTTAAATTTAATAAATACCGATAAATGCTTCTAAAACAAGCGTTTATCGGTATTTTGCTTTTGTAAGTCGTTGACGTATAATACTTTACAACGTAAACTCGTTATAAACTCTTTATGCGCGCGGCGCTCGGGTGCACCAGCATTTATAGGTTTCCACACGCATTTGGCGATAAAAGATAAGTAAAAGTATTACCATTATATTACCTGTCCACCAAAAAAGTATTACCAAACGCGTGACTATATTCCCGAAACATTATATACATTTTACAAGATTGCAGATTATGGCAGATTTAAAATTTAACATTGTTTATGACAGTAAGCACGCCACAGATGCCGAGAAGCCAGGTTTATCCCAAATTTAATCAAATGTGCGGTGGAAGGGGTTGTCGAATACGTTGTCAGAAGTCTTGAATGATACCGGGAATAGCCAGGTGGTGTATTTGTATTTGAACTTGATGGAGTTGGTAGCGTTGTCGGCATCGGAGATCTCACTGCTTAGGTCTGTAATGATGACGGGGACTCATAACCGATTGAATTCAAGGATTTCGATTTCATGCGACAAAAACAATTCTGAGAAATGACGGGCTTCCTCATATGTCAACGTGGAGGATTCCACCTCATACTCGTATGCGGTCAACGACATAGAACGTCTTGGCAAGGCCGCCTCGATGCACGGTAAGCTGGAAGATGCGCCCTTTGACATTAAGACGTTTTAGTATCCGTTGCGGTATAACAACGACAAAATTACGAGCTGTATGGTCATACGTAGCCTCGTTCTCTTTAAGCCTTACGAGACGGGGAGACTCTTCACCATCGACATGTACAAGACACTCGGTATAAGCGTTTACAACCTTGTTCGGCTCTGTAATGTATGTAAGAAACTGTGTGCCGTTTTGCGGAATAACAAAGAAGGACATTGTTGTGAGGAAATGGCTGCGTATGAAATCCGGAACATAAACCGACTCGACATCCACACGCGAGTATATTGGAAAACATCCATTTGTGCTGATGGGCTCCTCGGAAGTCTCTGCATTGATGACGAAATTGACAAAGTTCAATCTGTTTTCCTCCATATTGCTCTCGACAACAGAGCGTATGTCATGGAGTGTCGCAAGACCTTCGTATGGGTAAAATGTGGCGGTGAAGACAAGCTCATCGTCACACTTTACGCCGACTTTAACAGAAGGGGCGTCCGATACTATCTCAATAGTATCTGGTAGGTATGACGTAAAAATGAACGCTTTGGGATAATACGGAATATTGAGCATAGACTTTTTGTTTTCAAAGACAATTGGCTCTGCCAAAAATAAAAAAGACGTTACCCCTACCCCACCACACGGCTTGAAAGACAAAGGTATTTTGTAAGGAACGGAGGCAAGTACGGACGCGGTATGCCAGTCCAATTCACTAATGAGAGTGGGAACGGATAAGAAAAGGCTAATATGAATACTTGTCATTTTGGTGGCTGAAGAAAAGCCAATAACTCCACAGACATAGTATGAAACGGAGGAACAAGCTACCTGGGTGACAGTACAAGGAAGATGCACAAAGTGCCTACAAGGCTATGCGCCTTGCCTTACTCCTTTTGAAAATAGAGATTGTTTACCTTGATGTATGGCTCGTTAGCCTTTAGCAGGAGATGGGCAAAGCCATTGAAAAATGTGCGGTGAAGGTGATGAAGACGGAGCTACGCTGAAAAAGAAAAGCCCTTGTCCTACGTTGGGCGCAAGACAAAGGCTGAAAAGGGTGATTAGGTGAGGTTTCCGCTTTCTAAAAAATCATCTTCAATATCATTATTTTTGGCAGGACCGTATTTGTTATCACCGTCACTTGGCAACAACGTGAAAATAAAGAGGACGAAAGCCCCTAAATTAGCAAATGCCAGTAACAACAGCCACCAAGCAGACTTTGACGTGTCGTGTAAACGGCGGATTAGTATAGTTATATTAGGAATGATGTTCACTAAAAACCATATCTCAGCAAATAAAATTAATATAGCCACGAATATATTATCAGTAGAATCGTTAAATGGAATCGTAATCATAGCAATTACAATTAAAGCGATTATTACCAATAATTGGTATAACTGAAATAACCAATATTCAGACCGGGTTGTACGACCAGATGGTGAAAAGCATAGCAAATAGGCTTTTTTGACAGCGTTTATCATATAAGTTAATATGTTATGTTGATAAGGGTGATTACGTTGGTTTCAATTATGAGAGTCTACTTAATTTCTACCATTATAGGTACATGGTCGCTCATACGATTCGTTTCTTCCCAAGTAAACAACTTGTAGTCTACTATTTCTGCATTAGTAAATGCGTAGTCAATAAAGAACTTGGATGATTCCTTAAACTGGTGATAATACGAAGGCATTGACTCGTTACCATAAGACTCACCAAGAAATGAATGATTGGCTGATTTTAGCTCGTGTTCATTCATCCAATCAAAAATTGGATAAGGATTAGATTTCCCTGCTCGCTTAGTAGAGGAAATGATGTTATAGTCGCCAATAATAACAGTTTTATATTTTTTGATATAGTCTTTATAGTACTCCAATATACCTAATAGGATTTCAACATAAGAGTCGCTTGTTGTATCCTTTAAAATCGTAGGCCAGACTGCAAGCAAAAGGTATTCATCATTTATTAAAAGAGGGATTGCGTAATTGAGTTCTTTATTAGCCCAAACAGGGATTTCTTGTTTATGCTCTTTGGAAATAAAAACGCCAAGACCCTTTGTTGGATAATTACCTACCCAATAAAACTGATAATTATTGGGAACAACAATATTCTCGTTGTTTCCACATTCTGGAACAACGAAAGCGTCAATATCTTTGTGAGTAAACAACCAGTCGACCTTAAATTGTTTAGACCATGATATATTGTATGATAGTATTTTCATATTATAGATTTTTGTTTAACAACGCAAAGCTTTTAGGCTGTTGAAACGTGATTGAATGTAGAGTGTAGTATAGATTACGAGTCCATAGTTGACTTGCAATGAGAAGTTTGCAGCCTTCCAATATCTCATTAGTCCTGCTTGCATTAACTGATTTTCAAAGTGTATTCATTGTTGTTTTGTTTTCTTACAAAGGTACAACATTTATTGCAGAAATGATATGAGATGAAGAAAGAAATTGAAAAAAGAAAAAGCCTTTGTCTTGCGAGGGGATGCAAGACAAAGGCTGAAAAGGGCCAGCACTTCTTTGAAAGTCTCAGAATGTTTTATTGAGCTTCAATGAGTTAATGCTTTTCTTAAGTCAAACAGTCAAGGGAGCGTGTTCGTCAAGCCATGCTTGAACAAATCCTAATGACCGATTTTGGAGCTTAATATATAGTTATAACCTAAATCGAACCTACAGGTGCTCTCGGCTCCCGCTATGCTGGTGGGCGGCTTCGAGCTTGCTTATAAAAACAAGGTGTGCCAAACCTCACAACCAATGAGTTTTGTCACACCTTATTTTTTGTGTATTGCACTATACACCGTGCGTTACTTCATCATGTCGACAAAGTGCTGGTGTATGCGTGTGTCGTCGTTAAGTTCGGGGTGAAAGGCTGTAACGAGCTGTTTGCCCTGCTGTGCGGCAACGATATGTCCGTCTACGGCGGCAAGCACCTTGGCGTCGCCCGACACGCTCTTGATGTACGGGGCACGTATAAAGGTCATGGGCACATCGCAGCCCACGCCCTCAACCTTGCCCTCTGCATAGAAGCTGCCAAGCTGTCGGCCATAGGCGTTGCGCCGCACCTCGATGTCCATAGTGGATATACGGCCAAAAGGCTGTCCCTCCACGGTCTTGGCAAGGAGTATCAGTCCTGCGCATGTGCCGAACACGGGCAGCCCCTTCTGTATGTCTGCCACGATAGGCTCAAGCAGCCCAAGGTCCTTAAGGAGCTTAAGCTGCACAGTGCTCTCGCCGCCGGGTATCACGAGACCGTCCTTAGGCTGCTGCCAATCTGACAACTGGCGTATCTCGAAGGTTTTGACACCGAGACGCTGGAGCATACGCTCGTGCTCTATGAAGGCACCCTGTAGTGCCAATACAGCAACTCTCATTTTACTGTCTCCTTTTAATAATTACTTGCCACGCTCTGCCATGAGCACCTCAATCTCGTGCTCGTTGATACCCACCATAGCCTCGCCAAGGTCTTCAGACAGCTCGGCAAGCTTCTTAGGATCGTTGTAGTTGGTAACAGCCTGAACAATGGCTTTGGCACGCTTTACGGGGTCGCCGCTCTTGAAGATGCCCGAACCTACGAACACACCATCGGCGCCAAGCTGCATCATAAGGGCAGCGTCGGCAGGTGTGGCAACACCGCCTGCAGCAAAATTCACTACTGGCAACTTGCCGTTTTCGTGTACATACTTTACAAGCTCGTAAGGCACCTGCAACTGCTTAGCAGCCTCGTACAACTCATCCTCAGACATAGAGGTAAGACGGCGTATCTCGCTCTGCATCATACGCATGTGGCGAACAGCCTGAACAACGTCGCCTGTGCCAGGCTCGCCCTTGGTGCGAATCATTGTGGCACCCTCGGCTATGCGGCGCAAAGCCTCGCCAAGGTTCTTGGCTCCACATACAAAGGGAACGCCAAACTTGTTCTTGTCGATGTGGTATACATCATCAGCCGGAGAGAGCACCTCGCTCTCGTCGATATAGTCGATTTCGATGGCCTGCAGAATCTGTGCCTCTGCAAAATGACCGATACGACACTTTGCCATTACGGGGATAGACACTGCCTCCTGGATACCCTTAATCATCTTAGGGTCGCTCATACGCGATACGCCGCCTGCCGCACGGATGTCGGCTGGAATGCGCTCAAGAGCCATAACAGCACATGCTCCTGCCTCCTCGGCTATCTTGGCCTGCTCAGGAGTTGTAACGTCCATAATAACACCGCCCTTGAGCATCTGTGCCAAGTTGCGGTTAAGTGTTTGTCTGTTTTCTGTCATGATAACTTTAAAATTAATGTATAAATATAGGTTTCTTAAACTATCTTGAATCTTATGCGAAAGGCGTGCTTAATCTCGTCCCAGTTGGTGCCGAGCATCACGAAGCGTCCTATCTGCGATGTTGACCTTACGTGCTTGCCTATGCATGGGCATACGTCATAATCGCCTATGTATACAAGGCGCACCTTGCTGGACACGTCGGCTGGCAAACGGTTGGCGTCCACCTCCTTGGGAAGCTTGTCGCGGTCAACCACCTCGTATCTTACGGGGAGGTCTGCGTTGATAAGCTCGTTCATGCGGTCCTCAATAGCCTTCTCTTCCTTACGCGACGGCTTGTGGTCGATGATGAAGGTTATCTTGCTCTTCTTGCGCTCTATGTGCGCATTGTCCGAACGCTTGCAGCAAAACATCCTCACCATGGTCTGGTTGAGAAGATGCTCGGCGGTGTGTGCCGGCGGAAACTCCTCCTTGTTGTGTTCGTTGAATGTAATATCGATATCCATCTTCAAGTTGAATTTAATGATTTTACAATCGTTGGCACCTATCTCCACATCTACAAAGTTGTCGGTCTTGAAGTTGGCCTTGAACGACGAGAGCCTTACCATATCCTTTCCGGTTATATCGCTCTTGGGTATGCCGAGGAAACTGAAGGCGTGCTCGGGTATGTTTATCCTCACGCTTACTGCCTCGTTGGCAAAGTTGGCCACTACAAGCAGCATCTCGTCGCCTGCCTTGCGCAAGAAGGCATACTGCCTCTGCGCTATATGCTCGTTGACGTACATAAGATCGAAGAATTGGCCCTCTGCCACGGCTTTCTCTGTGCTTGCTATTGACAGGATGCGGTCGTATATGGCGGATAGCTTGCGCTCGGAGGCTGTAGACTCATTCGTAACAAGTGCACGGTGCAGGGACGGGATGGTCCAGTAGTCGAATATCGTGGTGCGTCCGTCTTTTCCGCTGAAGCCCTCGCTGTCCATGCCACGCTCGCCATACTCTTGTCCGGCGTACACCATGAAGGGGTTGGAGCGCATGAGCATATTGACCGCCAAGGCCGGATAAGCCCTGAAACCGTCACCGGCAAAGTAGTCGCTCGCAATGCGCTGCTCGTCGTGGTTTTCGAGGAAGTAGAGCATGTGGTTGCTTATGCCGTCTACCCACTGCCATGCTATTGTTATCTGCGATGTAGGGCAGTTGCCGCATATCACGCCTCGCATTGTGTCGTACATACCCACCTTGTCGTACAGATAGTCGAAACCGGCATCCACGTAGTGCTTGTATTCCCATGGGTTGTACACCTCGGCAATGAATATCATAGCAGGATGCACGCTCTTGACCTTGTCGATGGCCCAATGCCAGAAGGCTGTAGACACCATCTCTGCCATGTCGCAGCGGAATCCGTCTACTCCCTTTGACGCCCAATAGAGCAATATGTCGAGCATCTTGTGCCATGTGTTGGGTATCGGGTCGAAGTGCTCGGAGCGTCCGCCGGAATCGCAATAGTCAACGCCATAGTTGAGCTTTACGGTCTCGTACCAATCGTTGCAACTTGGCGACGCGCCAAACTGGTCGTTGCCTGTGGCCTTAGCTGGAAACTCGCTATAGGGTTCTGCCTCGCCGCTATATAGGTCAATGCTTGGGGCGAAAGCCGAGTTGACACAATAGTAAAAGTTATTGTTGGCATCGAAAGCCTTTGTCTTGTCATCGTCCTCGCCGAGGTCGCGCACGCCCTTGCCCTTGGCTATCGACTTGTACTGACGTGCCACGTGGTTGGGCACAAAGTCCATAATTACCTCCAGGCCATTGCGGTGGCTGTTGTCGACAAGCTTAAGAAACTCGTCCATGCGCTTGTCCACGTTTTCGGCAATATCGGGGTCGATGTCATAATAGTCGGTTATGGCGTATGGCGAGCCTGCCTTTCCCTTGACAATGGCAGGATGCTGGCGCGGTATGCCGTACGGCGAATAGTCTGTAGCAGTAGCATGACGTATCACTCCAGTGTACCACACGTGTGTGTATCCCTTGGCGCGTATCTGCTGGAGCACCTCATCGGTAAAGAAATTCATCTTTCCACAGCCGTTTTCGGCAATCGTACCGTTATGCTTGCATACATTGGTACGGTTGCCAAAAAGGCGTGTAAAGATTTGATATATTATTATCTTCTGATTGCCCATATCTTATATTAGAGGATGCCATGAGCACTAACCGTCTTGTCGATACGGCCAATCATACCCTGGAGAGCCTTGCCTGGTCCACATTCTGTGAAGTCGTCGGCACCGTCCTTAATCATATTGAGCACACTGGCTGTCCAACGCACGCTGCTTGTGAGCTGTGCAATGAGGTTGTCCTTGATTTCGGCAGGCTCGGTGTGTGCCATGCCGTCAACATTCTGGTATACGGGGCACTTGGGAGCCGATATTGTTGTGGCCTTGATGGCTTCCTCAAGCTCCTCCTTTGCAGGCTGCATAAGCGGAGAGTGGAAAGCGCCGCCTACCTTAAGAGGCAACGCACGCTTAGCACCTGCTGCCTTGAGTTTCTCGCAGGCAACGTTGATGGCGTCGATGTTGCCGCTGATAACGAGCTGGCCCGGGCAGTTGTAGTTGGCTGCAACCACGATGTTGCCCTCGGTGCTCGACTCGGCGCATATTTCCTCTATCTTCTCGTCTGGCAAGCCTATAACGGCAGCCATTGTGCCTGGAGCAGCCTCGCAAGCCTTCTGCATTGCCAAAGCACGCTTGTATACAAGTTTCAAGCCATCCTCAAAGCTCAAAGCGCCCGAAGCTACAAGAGCAGAGAACTCGCCGAGAGAGTGGCCTGCAACCATAGCCGGCGCAAAGTTGTCGCCAAGGCAGATGGCAGAGATAACGCTATGAAGGAAGACAGCAGGCTGTGTAACCTTGGTCTGCTTAAGCTCGTCATCAGTTCCGGCGAACATAATATCAGTAATGCGGAAGCCGAGAATATCGTTGGCCTTCTCGAAAAGTTCTTTTGCCTTGTCGTTATTATCGTACAGGTCCTTGCCCATACCTACAAACTGTGAACCTTGTCCAGGAAAAACAAATGCTTTCATAATTATTTTTCTTATATATTATATATTTGTTATATGTTTCTAATTGCAAAGGTACAAAAAAATGTTTCAAAACATAATATATGTATGATGTTTTGTTAGTGAAAAGCATTATCTTTGCATTTAGTTCAGAAAAATCCAATAAATATGTTTAAAAGAGCGATATCTATAATAATTGCCCTATTGTGCACAATGCTTAATGTGCAAGGCGCCTTGGCGCAGATTAAGTGGAACCAGGCATACCAATCGTACATCGACCAATATAAGGACTTGGCGATAGAACAGATGCTTAGATATAACATTCCTGCCAGCATAACGTTGGCGCAAGGCCTGCTTGAGAGCGGCGCGGGCAGAAGCGACCTTACCCGTTCGGGCAACAACCACTTCGGCATAAAATGCCACGGATGGACCGGGCGCAAGACATACCATGACGACGATGCGGCTGGCGAGTGCTTCAGGGCCTACGACAACGCAAGACAAAGCTATGAGGACCATAGCCGATTCCTTGCCACACAGACAAGATACGCCAGGCTGTTTGCCCTGTCAAGACACGACTACAAGGGGTGGTCGCGTGGACTAAAGCAATGCGGATATGCCACAAACCCTCAATATGCCTCAAAACTGATACAGATTATTGAGCTGTACAACCTTAACAGGTACGACCGTGCCACACGATACGACCACTTTATGGCAAAGCATGCTTCGGAAGATCGGCCTGGCCCGAGCGGCACGCTGCATACAATAAAGGCTTACAACCGCAACTATTATGTCATAGCTGTGGCTGGCGACTCGTTTAAGTCGATTAGCAAGGAGGTGGGTATATCAAGCGGCAAGCTGGCTCGATACAACGAGCGCAACAAGAGGGCGGTACTACAGCCGGGCGACGTGATATATCTTAAGAAGAAGCGCAAGAAGGCTGAGCGTGCATACAAGAACAGACCGCACGTGGTTAAGGCGGGCGAGAGCATGTACACCATAGCCCAAAGATATGGCATACAGCTTAAGAGTCTGTATAAGAAGAACAGACTGTCGCCCGATTATGAGATAAACGTGGGCGACAGACTGGTTGTGTATTAATCGGCCTTGCTTACAATCTTGTACTTTGCGAATTTCAGCAGCAACGTCTTGGTTCCAGCGTTCTCGAAATTCACCATTGCCTTTTCGTTCTCTCCGCAACCCTCTACACTTGCTACGGTACCTACGCCAAAGCGCATGTGCTCTATCACAGTACCAATAGCAAGCGAGGGGTTGGAGGGCTTGCTGCCAACGCTCGGCTTTGAAGCCGAAGAGCCGAGCTTTCTGAAGCTGCCATAGCTTATGGTTGGCAACGGCCTATTGTTGTTGGGCGTCGGACAGCTATTGGTCGGCATCTGCCTTCTGCCAAACGGCATATACTTTTCTTCAGACGAATCTTGTTTTTCACTGCCGTAAAGGCTTCTGTTCGACCCAAGCCTTCCATTGACCAACATAAAGTCGGTGTTTATCTCTCTCAAGAAACGGCTCGGCTCGTTGAACATCATATTGCCATACTGATAACGGCTCTTGGCACAAGAGATAAAGCAGAACTGCTCTGCACGGGTGATGGCTACGTAGAACAGACGGCGTTCTTCCTCCAGTTGCTGCGGGAACTCGCACGAACGTGGACTGGGGAAGATGTTCTCCTCCACTCCTACAATGAAGACCGCCTTAAACTCCAGGCCCTTTGAGGCATGGATTGTCATCAGCGTCACTCTGTTGCCTGCATTATCCGTATCTTCCTCGTCCTTGTCGGCATCGCTCATAAGGGCTACTTCCTGTAGAAAGTTGGAGATAAAGATCTCGTTGTTATATCCTTCCTCCTGTTTGGTGTCGACAAAGTCGCGCAATCCAGACACAAATTCCTCTACATTCTCTATCCGCTCGTTGGCGTCGTCATCGCCATCCGCCATAATGGCCTTTGCCAGTCCGGTTTCTTCAATGATACGCTTGCCAAGAACATAGGCGTCTGTGGTCTGTGCCAAATCGATATACTGCTCAATCATATCGTGGAAAGCCACAACCTTGCGGGCTACTGCCGGACCAATACCCTCGACATATACGGTAGGATTGTTTACAGCGGTCCACAACCCCACTCCATAGCGACGCGCCGAAGCTATGAGCTTGTCAACGGTTGTATTGCCGATGCCACGCTTTGGATAGTTAATGATGCGCTTTAAGGCTTCCTCGTCGTCAGGGTTTGCCACCATACGGAAGTAGGCTATGATGTCCTTTATCTCCTTTCGCTGATAAAAACTCATACCGCCATATATACGATAAGGTATATTCTCACGACGCAACTCATCCTCAAACAGCCTGCTTTGGGCATTGGTGCGGTATAGCACGGCAATGTCTCCATAGCTTAGCTGCTCTCGCTTGTTGAGACGCCTAATCTCATTGCACACAATGGAAGCCTCTTCCTTGTCCGAATAGCTGATGTTAAGCACAACCTTGTCGCCTTGCTGATTCTCGCTATAGACATTCTTCTTTATCTGTCGGCTGTTGTGCTTTATCAAGCAGTTGGCTGCATTCACAATATTCTGAGTGCTTCGGTAGTTCTGTTCAAGTTTGAACAACTTCGAATCGCGGTATATATTCTGAAAGTTAAGGATATTGTCAATATTGGCCCCTCTAAAGGCATAGATACTCTGGGCATCATCGCCTACAACACATATATTAGAGTGGTGCTGCGTAAGGAGGGTAATGATGCTCTGCTGGGCATAGTTGGTGTCCTGATACTCGTCTACAAGGATATACTTAAAACGCTCGGCATACTTCTGGCACACCTCTGGATGGTTTCTGAAGAGCATATATGTATACATCAACATATCGTCAAAATCGACAGCGTTTGCACTCTTGCAGCGCAAGACATACATACTGTAGATTTCGGCTATCTTGGGCATATTGCTTCGATAGTCGCGCTCGAGCAATGATGTGTCCACACTATACGATTCGGGAGTGATGAGGTTGTTCTTCGCCATTCCGATACGCGACAGCACATTGGCAGCCTTGTAAGTCTTGTCGTCAAGCTGCATCTCCTTAACAATGGAGTTGACAAGGGTACGCGAGTCGGAATCGTCGTATATCGTAAAGTTTCTCTTCAAGCCCAGAAGCTCTGCCTCGCTTCTCAATATACGCAGAAATATCGAGTGGAATGTGCCCATATTGAGGTAGTGTGCATCATTGGCACCTACAAGTGTGGCGATGCGCTCCTTCATCTCCTTGGCCGCCTTATTGGTAAAGGTCAGTGCCAATATGTTCCACGGATTTATGCCTTGACTTAGCAGATAGGCTATCTTATAGGTCAAGACACGTGTTTTGCCCGAACCTGCTCCAGCTATTACAAGTTCGGGACCACTGATATATTCTACTGCAGCACGCTGGCTTTCGTTTAGAGAAGAGAGTAAAGAGTTCACGTTTTGTTGTTATTTGTTTATGTGCGAGGTGTATAATACACTCTATATTAATATGAAACTCGGATGTAATATCTCATCCGGTTATTTGTTGTGGTATATTCCACCAGATACAGTAGAAGGGTCGTAATCGGTACCCTCCTTAGGAAATGAAGGTATAAACTTCATCTCACGCTCAATCTTTCCACGGCGGGCACGTATATATGCACTCGGACTACTGCTGTCGAACTTTCGAGGATTGGGAAGAGTGGCAGCTATCAATGCACATTCCGAACGCGACAACTCGCTCGCCTCCTTGCCAAAATGATGCTTGGCTACAGCATCGGCTCCATATATGCCGTCGCCCATCTCTATAGAGTTGAGATATACTTCCATAATGCGATGCTTGCCCCACAATATCTCAATCAAAGCAGTAAAATAGACCTCGAATCCCTTTCTGGTCCAACTACGACCTGGCCATAGAAAGACATTCTTGGCTGTTTGCTGTGAGATTGTACTTGCCCCCATCTTATGGCCTTCGCCCGAACGATTGTGTCGGGCAGCATGCTTAATGGCATCAAAGTCGAAGCCATGATGAATCAAGAATCGCTGGTCCTCACTTGCCATTACGGCAACGGGGAGATGCGGCGAAACATCATCGAGCGACACCCAATGATGGCGCATCTTTATGGTTTCACCGTTAGCCGCTTGCTGGAAGCAGCGTATCACCATAAGCGGTGTTATGTATACAGGTATAAACCGGTAGGCCACAACAGCAAGAATTGTTGAACTAAAAAACAAAGCCAATGCCCATCTTATTACTTTGGAAACTATACCAAACTTCATAACTTATTACTCTTTCGTATTAGTCGCTTCCGAAAAAACACACAAGCCGACTAACTATCTTTATATCAATTAAGGCAGTGTGCATAAACACGCTGCCTTAATTATATGTTCATTTCTATCCTAAGGATATATAAATCCAGAACCAGGCATATATTGCCTGGTTTCTATTAAGTTGATTTACTTCAATGTACCGTTATTGGCTGCATCAACCATAGCCTTACTTGCATAGAGAAAAACCTCTACGCGACGGTTCTGCTGCTTGCCTGCTGCTGTTGAGTTATCAGCCACTGGCTCTGAGCTACCCTTACCTGCAATGTTCTTAAACTGTGATGAAGAAACGCCACACTGCATCAGATAGTTAGCCACGCTCTGTGCACGCTTGTTGCTCAAAGGAATGTTAATGCCATCGTTACCAGACGAATCAGTATGGCCATAGATATCAACCAGCAAAAGGTTGTTGCTCTTCAATGTGTTAGAGAATTTAGCCAAAGCACTCTTTGAAGAAGCGTTGAGGTCGGCCTTATTTGTTGCGAAAAGGATACCTGAGTCGAATGTCACCTTAACAGCCTCAAGACCGTTAGCATCCTGAACCTTCTCTACCTTTGCATTCTCAATCTGCTTAGCCTGCTCGGCTACCTTGTCCATGTGGCGACCAATAATAGCACCAGTACCAGCACCTACAGCGCCACCAATAGCAGCACCTACAGCGGTATTGCCTGCCAACTTGCCAATGATACCACCAACAAGAGCACCACCACCAGCACCAATCAATGCACCTGTACCCTGATTTGTTCCACAGCTGACAACAGCAAGCATGCCCATTGCCAATGTAATTCCAGTTACCTTATTCATTTTTCTAAATTCTATATGTTAAAAATGTATTACCATGGTTATTGCACCATTTTTAATAGTGCAAAGATAATGGTTTTTTCGATAGTGTGGCAATATTACAACATTTTTTTGTATTTTTGCACCGTAAATTGTGGCTTTAATAGTTTATTATGGTGGACTTTTAAAGGCCACAGCCAAATTGCATAAACATTCAATACATAATATAATGGCAAAAGAATTAAAACATCTGACAAAACGTTCGGAGAATTACAGCCAGTGGTACAACGACATTGTTGCCAAGGCCGACCTTGCCGAACAGTCCGCAGTTCGCGGATGTATGGTCATCAAACCCTACGGCTATGCTATATGGGAGAAAATGCAGCATCAGCTGGACCTTATGTTTAAGGAAACTGGCGCACAGAACGCTTATTTCCCACTGCTTATCCCAAAGTCTTTCTTCAGTCGTGAGGCTGAGCACGTGGAAGGCTTCGCTAAGGAGTGTGCCGTAGTTACCCACTATCGTCTGCGCGTAAACGACGACAAGACTGGCATCGAGGTAGACCCTGCAGCCAAGCTCGAAGAGGAGCTTATCGTACGTCCTACATCCGAGACAATCATCTGGAACACATACAAAAACTGGATCCACTCTTACCGCGACCTGCCTTTGATGTGCAACCAGTGGTGCAACGTTATGCGTTGGGAGATGCGTACACGTCCGTTCCTCCGCACATCAGAATTCCTTTGGCAGGAAGGCCATACAGCCCATGCCACACGCGAGGAGGCTGAAGAAGAAGCACAGAAGATGCTCCACGTATATGCCGACTTTGCCGAAAAGTGGATGGCTGTACCAGTAGTGCAGGGTGTAAAGAGCGAGACAGAGCGCTTTGCCGGTGCTTTGAACACGTACACCATCGAGGCTATGATGCAGGACGGAAAGGCTCTCCAGAGCGGTACGTCACACTTCCTCGGCCAAAACTTTGCCAAGGCATTCGACGTTACATTCCTCAACAAAGACAATAAGCCAGAGTATGTATGGGCTACTTCATGGGGTGTATCTACACGTCTTATCGGCGCTCTTATCATGACCCACTCTGACGACAACGGTCTTGTGCTGCCTCCAAAGCTCGCTCCTATACAGGTTGTTATCGTTCCTATACCTAAGGGCGACGAGCAGTTGGCTGCCATTACAGAGAAGCTCACTCCTATCATCAACGAGTTGCGCTCTAAGGGCATCAGCGTTAAGTATGACGACGCTACCAACAAGCGCCCAGGATTCAAGTTTGCCGACTACGAGCTTAAGGGTGTACCTGTACGCCTTGTTATGGGTGCGCGCGATCTTGAGGAAGGAACTCTTGAGATTATGCGTCGCGACACATTGGAGAAGGAAACACGCTCTATCGACGGTATCGCCGATTATGTTGAGAAGTTGCTTCAGGACATTCAGGACAATATCTTCCAGAAGGCCCTCAACTACCGAAACGAGCACATCTACGAATGTGACAACTACGAAGAATTTAAGGAGCGCATCAAGGACGGCGGCTTCTTCCTTTGCCACTGGGACGGCACAGCCGAGACCGAGGCTAAGATAAAGGAGGAAACTCAGGCCACTATCCGCTGTGTGCCTTTCATGTTCGAGCAGACTCCTGGAGTAGACATGGTTTCTGGCAAGCCAGCTACACAGCGTGTGATTATCGCACGTAGCTACTAATTAATAGTATATATAATATGTGTAGTTGGGGCAATACAACTAATATTATTGCCCCAATATACATTTATAAGATTTTCTATATGGAATATGCCTATATTCTATATAGAATATCTATTGCTATTAACCTCATTGACACTACTAATTCTTTAATATTAAATTTTTAAACAATGGATTGGATAATCAATTTATTTACGAATACCGAGTCCGTTGCCCACATCGCCCTACTCTACGCCATAATTATCGCTGTCGGCATTTTGTTGGGTAAAATCAAGATTGGAGGCATCTCACTCGGAGTTACGTTCGTGCTCTTTACCGGTATTGTGGCAGGCCACATCGGCTTTACCGCACCCACCAACATCCTAAGCTTTATCCAGGACTTCGGACTTATTCTGTTCGTGTTCTGTATTGGTTTGCAGGTTGGTCCCGGCTTCTTCGAGAGTTTCAAGAAGGGCGGTGTAACGCTCAACATACTCTCAACATCATTGGTACTGCTCAACGTGGCAGTAATGTTTGCTTGCTACTTCATCTTCTTCGACTCTAATGACAAGGTCAACTTGCCTATGATGGTGGGTACAATGTATGGAGCTGTTACCAATACTCCTGGTCTTGGTGCTGCCAACGAGGCTCTTGAGTCGGTATGGAAGACAACTAATGGATCTCTGCCACAGATTGCCGCAGGATATGCCTGCGCCTATCCTCTTGGTGTACTTGGTATCATTGGCGCCACTATAGCCGTACGCTTCATTACAGGCACCAAGCTTGCCGATGAGGAAGAAGAACTTAATGAAGAAGAGGGCGAGAATGTTCACACCAAGCCTCTCCAGATGCACTTGAAGGTAGACAATGCCTACCTTGCAGGACGTACAGTTAGACAGATTAACGAGTTCTTGAACCGTGACGTTGTCTTCTCACGTCTCTTGCACGAGGGTTATGTTTCCATACCAAGCTCTAACGACGTATTCCAAATGGGCGACGAGGTTCTTGTTGTTTGCGCTGCTGTTGACGCAGAGGCTATTAAGGCCTTCATTGGTCCTGAGACAGAACAGACATGGACAGAAGACCAAAGCAACCAGCCGCTTATCTCTAAACGCATCGTCATAACCAACTCGTCAATGAACGGCAAGGAGCTCGGCAAGATGCACTTCTCAAGTGTTTACGGTGTTACCGTTACACGAGTATCTCGTCAGGGTATGGATATGTTCGCTTCGCGCAACTACCGCTTCCAGGTAGGTGATAAGCTACTTGTGGTTGGTCCTACAGACAACGTCAACCGCATTGCCGACCTGATGGGCAACTCTGTTAAGCGTCTTGACACTCCTAACATTGCCACTATCTTCATCGGTATCATCATAGGTATTCTCTTCGGTAGCATTCCTTTCGCTATTCCAGGCATGCCCGTACCTATGAAGCTCGGTATTGCTGGTGGTCCGCTTATCATTGCTATCCTCATTGGCCGATTTGGACACCGCATGAAGCTTAATACATACACCACAACATCTGCCAATATGATGTTACGCGAGATTGGCTTGGTACTCTTCCTTGCCAGCGTAGGCGTTAAGGCTGGCGCACACTTCTGGGGCACCGTAGTTGAGGGCGACGGCTTGATGTACGTATTCACAGGTTTCTTGATAACCATCATTCCTATCATCATCATTGGTGTGATAGCCCGAATAAAGTTCAAGTTCAATTACTTTACCATCATGGGTATGCTTGCCGGTACTTGCACCGACCCACCAGCACTTGCCTACGCCAACTCTATCTGCTCACGCGAGGCTCCTGCCATTGGCTACTCTACAGTATATCCATTAAGTATGTTCTTGCGTATCTTTACAGCCCAGCTCATTGTGCTGTTCTGCTGCGGATAAAAAACAAGACATAAATAAGCATATAACCCAAAAACGGGAACCACTTAATTAAGTGGTTCCCGTTTTTGGGTTATATACGCTTTTGATTATTTACTTTAGTTTACACTACTCGCTTCGACAAATTTGCCATCATCACGGCACTAAGTCCAGCCGTCTCTGTACGCAGACGGCTGCGGCCAAGACTTATCGGCTCATAGCCATATTCCATTGCAAGTCGAACCTCTGTTACAGAGAAATCGCCCTCCGGACCTACCAATATAGTTACCGGCTCGTCAACCGGAGTGCCCTGGAGTTCGAGCCACAAGTCCTTGCGCTCTATCTCCTCATAACAATGGGCGATAAACTTACGTCCTTCTCGTGGTGCCGAGACAAACTTTTCAAACGGCATCATCTCATTAACCTGTGGCTTCCAAGCCTTGTGGCTCTGCTTCATTGCCGAAACCACAATGCGGTCTATTCTATCCGTGCGCAACGTCTTACGCTCTGAGAACTGACAGTCAAGAAAACTTATCTCGTCGAAACCTACCTCCGTAGCCTTCTCTGCCATCCACTCTATACGGTCCATCATCTTTGTGGGAGCGATGCCCAAGGCAATACGACCATTCCACTCGCGCTGACAAGGCAACGTCTCCACAATATTATAAAGACAATGCTTGTTAGACACCATACTAACCTCGGAGTTGAACAAGCCACCTTCTCCATCGACAAGAATCATCTGGTCGCCGCTCTGAAGACGCAACACACGGGCTGCATGCTTTGCTTCTGCCTCAGGCAACTCGCCTACGGAAGAAGCGTTTGGGACATAAAAATATCTTACTTCCTTCATCAAATATTATATCTTTTAGGCATTGCTCTCCTTCTTTGTACGGAAGATGAAAGCAAACAAAACTGCTACCGTCAGGGCGTATGCAGCAAATATAAACCAGCATGTCGACCACTCGCCTACAGTATAGAACTGTCCATCTATTAGCTCGCCATGTGTAAAGTGGTTTATTATCTTCTGAGCAGCAATTGTACCAACAGTAGCACCTATGCCGTTAGTCATCAAGAAGAATACACCCTGTGCGCTCGAACGGATATCGTCTGTGGTGTTCTGCTCTACAAAGAGCGAACCGCTGATGTTGAAGAAGTCGAATGCCACGCCATATACAATCATAGACAAAACAAACATCCACACGCCCGAACCAGGATTTCCTACACCAAACAAGCCAAAACGCAATACCCAAGCAAACATTGCAATAAGCATCACATTCTTTATACCATAGCGTTTCATAAAGAAAGGGATGAGCAATATACATATTGTCTCGCTTATCTGCGACAACGAGATAAGGATGTTGGCATGCTGCACACCGAATGTATCGGCATACTCCTTAACAGCGGCAAAACTGCTGATGAAAGGATTGGCAAAGCTGTTGGTTATCTGCAAGCTTACACCAAGCAACATCGAGAAAATAAAGAATATAGCCATGCGCTTCTGCTTGAACAGGGCGAAAGCCTTCAAGCCGAATGCCTCGGCAATCGACTTCTTCTCGTCCTTGGCTGCTGTCTTACAAGCAGGGAGTGTGAACGAATAGGCACAGAGCACAAAACCAAGAACACCAGAAGTAACGAACTGCATCTGATTGACCTGGAAGCCCATAAGGTCGACAAACCACATGGTGCATATAAAGCCGATTGTACCGAACACGCGTATTGGCGGAAAGTCCTTCACTATATCCATGCCAGCCAAAGTCAATCCATTATAGGCTACCGAGTTGGCAAGCGAAAGCGTCGGCATATAGAATGCAACAGAGAGACCATACAACAGGAAGGCTGTGGCAAAGGATGCATTCTGACCCTCAGTATAGCCATACCACGACAACATGAGCATAAATGCACCAGCAAGAAGATGGCATATACCAAACAACTTCTGAGCCTGTACCCAACGGTCGGCAATAATGCCCATAATAGCCGGCATAAAGATAGACACAACGCCTTGCAAAGAATAGAAATAGCCAATTTCGGTACTCATACCGATGTTGCCAAGATAGCGGCCCATAGATGTCAAATAGGCGCCCCAGACAGCGAACTCCAAGAAGTTCATCACTGCCAAACGTACTTTCAAATTCATAATAGGTATTTTAGTAATTTTATTATCTTGCAAAGATACTATCTTTTTCATAAAAAAGGCAACGTTAGACAATAAAATGCACAAAAACACATAGCACCTAAATGACATATTGATTAAAAATACCAAAAATAAGCCTATCGGCAAGCACTTATAAGCACTTTAGCTTTGTCAATTCAAAAAAAAAGCGTACCTTTGCAAGGTTTTCGGGACGTTACCGAAGGCATTAATTACGTTTATCACGCCGTAGAAAGTTTTAAGGTATACAAGATGAGACAACTTAAGATTCAAAAGAGTATTACAAACCGTTCCAGTGAAGCACTTGACAAGTATCTCGTTGAGATAGGCCGTGCCCCTCTGATTTCAATAGACGAAGAGATTGAGCTTGCGCAGAAAATCAAGAAAGGCGGTCCCGAAGGCGAACGCGCCAAGGACAAGCTCGTTACTGCCAACCTCCGTTTCGTTGTGTCTGTGGCAAAGCAATACCAGCATCAAGGCCTCACCCTTACCGACCTTATCGACGAGGGCAACATCGGTTTGATAAAGGCAGCGCAGAAGTTTGACGAAACACGCGGTTTCAAGTTCATCTCATACGCCGTATGGTGGATTCGTCAGAGCATCCTTCAGGCTATTGCCGAGCAGAGCCGTATTGTACGCTTGCCTCTCAACCAGGTAGGTTCTCTTAACAAAATCAACCACGAGATAAACAAGTTTGAGCAGGAGAATCAGCGTCACCCTTCAGTCTCGGAGCTTTCGGACGCTACCAAGATTGACGAGGAGAAGATTGGACAGAGCCTTATGGCAGACGGCCACCACGTCAGCATCGACGCTCCTTTCCAGGATGGCGAAGACAACTGTATGCTTGACGTCATGCCGAGTGGCGACGACAGCCGCACCGACCGCCAGGTAGACCACGAGTCGATGGCGCTCGAACTCAACTCCGTACTAAATAAGGTATTAAAGGATCGCGAGATTACTATCATACGCGAATGTTTTGGTATAGGTTGCCATGAGAAAGGCCTCGAAGAGATTGGCGACCAGCTTGGACTGACACGCGAGCGCGTACGTCAGATTCGAGAGAAGAGTATTGCCAAGTTGCGCGATAGCGGCAACGCAAAAATACTCATGAAATACTTAGGCTAAATTTTAATTGTTCCCGTAAGTGCCGAACAGTTAGCTTCCGAACTGATTGTCACTTACACTTAAGCGCCATCGAAAAAGGGATACATACCCTGTTTCCTTGGCGTTTTTTTATTCTCTAAAATTATTTATTGAAGTTCCTTTTAAACCAAATCTCATTTTATTCGTCTATATTTAACAAGGTGTAAGAAACACCAGTATTAGCAGATTATATTAACTTAAAAACAACAGAATTATGAAAAGAAACATGAGAATTATGATGATTGCCTTTTATTGCATTTTATCATGCAATATCTTGGCCTGTGCAGGCAACGACAAGCCAATTTCTGTAAATACACTTCCAACAAAAGCACAGATCTTGCTAACCAACTATTTCGGCAATCAGAAGGTGGCGCTTGCTACTATTGAGTCGGGCGTTGTAAATAAAAGCTATGATGTAGTGCTGCAGAATGGTACAAAGCTTGAGTTCAACAAGAAGGGTGAGCTTACAGAAATTGACTGCAAGCAAGGAGTAGTGCCAGTTAATTTGATACCGCTATCCATCAAGAACTATTTGCAGAACAACTATCCCTGGCAATCAGTAAAAAAGCTTGAGATAAAGAAAAAGGAATACGAGGTGGAATTGTCCAACGGCATGGATTTGACCTTCAACAAACATTTCCAGTTGATTGACATTGATTAGCACGTGTCAAAGTAAAGGCTTTATAAAAAGTAACTTCTATCCACTCCAATGTCGTTTATCTCGATGAAGGAGGACGTGGCTGTAGACATGCAGGCTTTCGCCAAGGAAAAGTCGCGCATGATGTTGAAGAAATAAACAATGTATGAAAAATGTTATCTGCATACAACATTACAACTCTCCATTTGGAACGCTTGTTTTAGCATCTTTTGCCGATAAACTGTGCCTTTGCGATTGGAGCAACAATCCTCTTACCGAGCGTAACAAACGTCGGATAGCAGAATATCTACAAGCATCTTTCAAGACAGAGACTTCCTCTGTCTTGGAAGAAACAAAAAGACAACTCAACGAATACTTCTTAGGCCATCGCACATCTTTTGACATTCCATTACATCTGATAGGTACTGATTTTCAGCAACGAGTATGGAACGAATTGCTTAATATACCATACGCAACAACAAAAAGCTACAAGGAAATAGCCTTAAGCATAAGCAAGCCTAAAGCCATAAGAGCTGTGGCTGGCGCAATAGGAGCCAACGGCATAAGCATCCTCATTCCTTGTCATCGCGTTGTTGGCAGCGACAATTCCTTGACTGGATATGCTGGAGGATTGGGAGCCAAGAGAATGTTGCTTGAAATAGAGATGCAAATAAAATCAGCTTACTCATTATAATCCCGCAAATCTGAAAGATATAAAAGAGTAAAAGCAACAATAAGGGGTATCACCTTTTGCGATACCCCTCATAATATATCGGTTATTACTGATGCTGCTCACGCAACAAATCATTAACAGTCTTAACTGGGTTGAATGTGCCGATAGGAACTTCTACGAATACGGTGTTCCAATCGCTCATTGCGCCATTCCACAAGCCAGGCAACTCCAATGCCTTAAGTTCCTTACCGTTCTTACTCTTAGAGCTGATGAAGCCTGTTGAGCGGTCAACATACTTAGGAAGATTGAATTTATTGCCCTTATAGTCCTTTGTTGCACATACAAGGTCAACAGGATTGAAGTGTGTGCCCTCCTTAAACATCTTGACATACTCGGCATTATTGGTGTCAATCTGACTTGACTCAAGAATCTGCGGACTAACAGTACCGTCTGCATTATAGCAAAGGAACGGACCACCACCAGGTTCGCCAACATTCTTAACAACACCACAAACGCGAATTGGACGATTTAGCTTGTTCTTCAAGTAGATTACGAGATCGGCATCCTCAAGTTCCTTGATGTCGTGCTTGCGACAGCAGAGAGTGTGCTGAACGAAGCGAATCATCTCCTCAATCTTCTCGTGTGAATATTTGCCAGACTCAAGAATGCGCAGATACTCGAATACTTGCTTCTGCACGTCAACAAGTATACCAGCGATAAGTTTCTTGTAAAGCACAGTCTCGTCCTTAATGCGGTCTGGCACAACATTGTCGATGTTCTTGATAAATACAACATCCGAGTCAATCTCGTTAAGGTTCTCGATAAGTGCGCCGTGTCCACCTGGACGGAACAGTAATGAGCCATCCTCGTTGCGGAACGGAGTATTGTCCGGATTGGCAGCTATAGTATCTGTGCTCGGCTTCTGCTCAGAGAAGCTTACATTAAAGTGTACATTATACTTCTTCTCGTAGTAAGCCTTCTTCTCCTCCACCTTCTTCTTGAAGAGTTCAAGATGATCGTGCGATACAGTAAAGTGGATATTAGCCTCGCCATCAGAGCTTGCATATAGAGCAGCTTCTACAAGATGTTCCTCCATAGGTGTACGTGGACCGTCCTCATACGAGTGGAAAAGCAACAAGCCTTTAGGCAACTGGCCATAGTTAAGACCCTTAGCCTCAAGCAGGTTGGCAACAACCTCCTTGTAATTGCCAGCCTTAATAAGGTCGCAAACACAAGCACCGTCGTTGTTTTCCTTGCACTTGCCGCAAAGTTCGTGCTTGAAAGCAAACTTCTTTATCTTGTCGAAGAATTCCTTCTCGAAGTCGGTAGTAGGAACATCATAGTCGGCAGTAAGGAATGCAAACAGATTCTTGAACATACGGCTTGCAGCACCACTTGCAGGTACAAACTTAACAACCTTGTGTCCTTCTTCCTGATACTTGCGCCATTCTTCTACATACTTGTCACGTTCTTCGGGTGTAGGCGAGAAAATGCCATTGCCTACAGCCGCAGCAGCCTCTATTTTTAAGAAAGGAAAACCTTTCTTGATTTCGTCCAACTGATGCTCCACCATTTCGGGAGTAATTCCTCTCTGTGAGATTTGGTTTAAATCTTGGTTAGTCAACATAATTATAACTTTTTAGTTTTTAATTTGAATTATATCGCTTGTTCGTGGTATATTGTCTACAAATATAGAGACTTTTTCTCTAAAGAGGAAATATTCTGCCATTTTTTTGTAACTTTGCGATGTAAATTAATATGAAACGTGTGAATTATGGAGGAAAAGTTCAAATTTACAGATGAAGAGAAGCTGCAATTAGGCGAGATAGCAACACGCTTACGCAAACTTATGGGCGACTCATTAAAGCCCGAAGACGAGTCAAACCTAAGACAGCAGCTGGAAGCAGAAATAAGCGACAACAAGATAAGCAGGGACATATTCGGATTGAATCCTATACTTCTGAGCTTTCAGACAGCCGAGCTCGAACTGGAAGAAATAGGTATGAAACGCGAATGTGTGCTCGCCATTATGTTGTACAACAGCATCATCAGCGGCAACCTGTCGATAGAGCGCACAGAGCAGCTCTTCGGCAAGAGCGTTGCGCAAATCATACACGGACTGGTGCGCATACACGAGCTTTACACCAAGACACCGGTAATAGAGAGCGAGAATTTCCGCAATTTGCTGCTATCTTTTGCCGAGGATATGCGTGTAATACTCATTATGATTACTGACCGCGTAAACCTGATGCGCCAAATACGCGACACTGACAACACCGAAGCAAAGCTACGTGTGGCAGAGGAAGCAAGCTACCTTTACGCTCCGCTTGCACACAAACTGGGTTTGTACAAGCTCAAGAGCGAGCTGGAGGACCTCAGCCTGAAATATCTTGAGCACGACGCCTACTATATGATTAAGGAGAAGCTCAACGCCACGAAGCGCTCACGCGATGCCTATATCGAGAAGTTCATTACCCCTATCGACGAGAAGCTCAAACAGCTTGGCATCAAATGCCATATCAAAGGCCGCACAAAGAGCATACACTCTATATGGCAGAAGATGAAGAAACAGCAATGCGGATTTGAGGGTATATACGACCTCTTTGCCATCCGCATCATCATCGACTCGCCATACGACCAGGAAAAGATGCTCTGTTGGCAAACCTACTCGCTCATCACTGATATGTACCAGCCTAACCCAAAGCGTCTGCGCGACTGGCTCTCTGTGCCAAAATCGAACGGCTACGAGAGCCTGCACATAACCGTGCTCGGCCCAGAGCAGAAGTGGGTGGAGGTACAGATTCGTACAGAGCGCATGGACGAGATAGCCGAGCGTGGTCTTGCCGCACATTGGCGATACAAAGGCATAAAGGGCGAATCGGGTCTTGACGAATGGCTCAACAATATACGCACAGCTCTGGAAAACAGCGACGATATGCAGCTGATGGACCAGTTCAAGATGGATCTGTACGAGGACGAGGTGTTTGTGTTCACTCCAAAGGGCGACTTGCTGAAGTTTCCTAAAGGCGCAACCATCCTCGACTTTGCCTACCATATCCACTCCGGCGTGGGCAACAAGTGCGTGGGCGGCAAAATCAATGGCCGCAACGTGCCCATACGCGAGCCACTACGCTCTGGAGACACAGTGGAGATACTTACACAAAACAATCAGACGCCAAAGCGCGACTGGCTCAATATCGTAAAGACATCAAGAGGAAAAGCCAAGGTGCGCCAGGCTCTTAAGGAGACACAGGTTAAAGACGGACTCTTTGCAAAAGAGATTCTCGAGCGCCGCTTCAAGAACCGCAAGGTGGATGTGGAAGAAAGCGTGATGTCGCACCTCATCAAACGTATGGGATTCAAGGAGACATCCGACTTCTATCGACAGCTTGTAGACAACAAGATTGACGCCAACGACGTAGTGGACCAGTACATCGCCGAACGCGACCGCGAGCAAAACCAAAAGATGGCTGGTGTGGTAAGGTCGGCAGAAGAGTTCTCCTTCGACCAGCAAAGTGGACAGTCGGTAAGCTATAACAATATAGGCAACGACGACGAGCTTGTAATCGACCAGAACCTCAAAGGTGTCGACTACTCTTTGGCCCAGTGCTGCCACCCAATCTTCGGTGACCCAATCTTTGGTTTTGTAACCGTATCTGGCGGCATAAAGATTCACTGTCAGAACTGCCCCAACGCCCCCGAACTGCGCAAACGCTTCGGCTACCGCATAGTAAAGGCAAGATGGAGCGGCAAGGGACAGTCGCAGTACAACATCACCCTACGCATCGTTGGCAACGACGACCTTGGCATTGTGAACAACATCACAAGCATCATATCCAAGGAGGAGAAGATAGTGATGAAGTCGATAAACATCGACAGCCATGACGGCCTGTTCAGCGGAAACCTCAACGTGCTCGTCGAAGACACCTCAAAATTGGAGTCGCTGCTAAAAAAACTGCGTACAGTGAAGGGAGTTAAGTCGATTGCAAGACTATAACTCTCCTAAATAAGTGTTTTAAAAATTTTACTTCTCATTCTATCACTTTTGGAGCATCGTAAGCTTTTAAAACACTATATATCAGCAAGATACACAAGTGTTAGGTTGAGCGTCCATGGCTCAACCTAACATTCATCTGTCACTGACTGTAAGCGTATCCGCGATGCCACCTTGCACACATTCATTTATCATTATATCTTTGC
>OIWQ01001341.1_pt1 | contig 29783 bp, 21 predicted proteins | sample 1587571 | NCBI WGS metagenome assembly OIWQ01 (sample SAMEA3888910, study PRJEB22519) | human gut metagenome | biome: human gut; feature: human-associated habitat; material: faeces | place: Denmark | collected 2010 | reverse complement strand
GGCTTTTCAACATACTTTTGCAACCTTTTAAAACACAAAGATAGCAAAAAGTCGCCCGGAGCCAAAACCGAACGGCGCCCGGTTCGACAAAATCGTCCGACCCCCTAAAAGCGTCGTTACGACGCCAAAGATAGCAAAAAGTCGCCCGGAGCCAAAACCGAACGGCGCCCAGTTCGGCAAAATCTTCCGCCCCCTAAAAGCGTCGTTACGACGCCAAAACCCGGCCGGGAAAACATCCGAACACAAACTCCCCGTGCGAAATTCGTTTCGCACGGGGAGTTTCGCCGTGAACCTCTGCCGGACGCTACTCCGTCAGCGTCAGTTTCACCTTGCGGTCCTTGACGATCACATAGTAATCGCCCGGTTCGAGGAACCGCCGTCCGTCACCGTCCGTGAAGCTCAAATCCCGCTCGGGGTCGATCTCGAACCGGAAAAGATGCGTTTCGCCGCACCGGATCGGCTGTTTCTCGAAATGCTTCAGTTCCCGGACCGGACGCGAGATCATGCACACCGGGTCCGACACGAACCAATGGACCGTTTCGGCTCCGTCCATCTTTCCGGTGTTGGTCACGGCGATCTCGACCATCACCTTGTCGCCGCGCCGGAACGTCACGGCTGACGGTTTCAGATCGCCGTATTCGAACGTGGTATAGCTGAGCCCGTGGCCGAACCCGTACAGCGGCGTACTGGGAATGTCCTGATACTTGCCCTGATGCGTGCGTGCGCTCTGGCGGTGGTTATAATAAATAGGTATCTGGCCGGTCGAATAGGGAAAGGTCATTGCCAGGCGGCCAGACGGATTGATCCGTCCCGCGAGGATTCCCGCAAGCGGACCGCCGCCCCTCAGACCGGGCTGCCACATCTGGACGATGGCCGCGCTCAACGGTTCGAGCCGGCACAGCTCCAACGGGCGGCCGCTCGAAAGCACCAGCACGATCGGCTTGCCGGTCTTCGCCAGTTCGCGCGCCAGCCGTTCCTGGATTTCGGGCAGCGCGATCGAGGACCTCGAAGCGTTCTCACCGCTCCAATCCCGCTTCTCGCCCAGACAAAGCACCACTATGTCGGCGGCGGACGCCGCGGCGACGGCCTCCCCGAAGCCGGAAGCGTCCTCCCCGTCGAAGTTGCATCCCTGGGCATAGAGCAGTTCCGCCTTGTCCCCGTATTCCGCTTCCAGTCCCGCAAAGACGCTCACCACGTCCTCCGCATCGCCCTTCGAGGACCACGATCCCAGCAGGTGGTAACGGCTCTTGGCAATGGGACCGACGACCGCGATCCGGCGGACGCCTTTCAGCGGCAGCACGTCGTCCTCGTTCTTCAACAGCACCATCGACTCCGCGGCCAACAGGTTGGTGAAGATCTTCTCGATCACGTCGTGGTCGAAACTGGTGTAGAAACCCTCGCAACGGGAACTGAAATCGGTTTCGATACCCTTTTTGCTGGCATAGAACTCGAACAACGAAAAAATGCTGTCGATAAACCGGATCAGATCGCCCGGCTGCCGGTTCAGGGTCATCTTCTGGCTCTCGATCTCCCGGAATTGAAGCAACTGGCTTATCATTCGCTGGATACGTCCCACGTTCTTTTCAATCAGGCGGACATAGTCGCTGCACGGGGCGTCCACGGGCAAATGCTGTTTCAACTGTTTCAGCGGATCGACAACCAGCGTAAGCGGCGTTTTGAGGTCGTGGGAGATGTTCGTGAAGAAATTGATCCGGGCCTGGGTCAATTCCTTCATGTTCTGCTCCTTGATCCGTTCCAGCTCGAGCCGCTGTTCGAAGATCTTCCTGTCGGTGAAATAGCGCCAGATAAAGCTGGCGACAGCCAGCAGGAGCATGGCGTAAACGGCATAGGCCCAGCGGGAAAGAAAGGGCGAGGGGCTCACTTCGAAGCGCAGGGAGGAAACCTCGTCGCCCCACAATCCGTCGTTATTAGCGGCCTTGACCTCGAAGACATAGCTTCCGGCGGGCAGATTGAAGAACTGCACCGCCTTCTGGCCCCGCAGGAGCAGGGACCAGCGTTCGGAAAGCCCCAGCATCCGGTAGGCATACTGATTTTTTCCGACGTCCAGGTAGCTGTTCGCCGAAAAGCAGATTTCGAGATTCGACTGCCGGTGCGACAGCTCGATGGCGCTGCCGTCGTCCCCGTCGCAGGCCATCGTGGTTATAGACCGCCTCAGAGGCGAGTCTTTGACACCGGGCTTCACGGGTTCGCTGTTAATCAGCAGGTCGGTGAAAAAAACCTTCGGTTTCTGCTCGTTGTGCCCGATCTTTCCCGGATTGAACAAGATGAAGCCGTCGGTTCCCCCGAAGAGCATCTCCCCACGCGAAGTCTTATAACAGGCCCGCACGTAGTAAGCCCCGCAAAGGTTCGGACTGTCGATCTGGGACTTGCGGATCATCCGGCTCACATAGTCGTAATAATAGAGTCCGCTGTTGGTGCTGAACCAGACGTTTTTCGAAACCGTATCTTCCAAAATGCCGAAAACCGTTTTCCCCGACAGCCCTTCGCCGGTCCGGTCCTTGAAATTCGCATACTCCCCGTCGCGGCTCAACAGATTGACTCCCCCGCCGCGCGTCCCGAACCAGATTTCGGAACCGGACGTGACGCAATACGAACAGAGGTTGTTCTCCGAATAGGGAGCGTCTTCGAGGTAATAATGCGCCAAAATCCGCCGCGAAGCGGCATCCACGACATACGCTCCGTCGTGCGTCACCAGCCACAGACGGCCCTGGCCGTCGTGGAAGAGCGTTTCGACGTGCGGCCTGACCTCATTTCCCCGGTCGTCCGTCAGGTACACGGTTTCGACGGTGCCGCTCCCGGCATCTCCGTACATCAGCTCGGCGTCGGGATTCGTCAGCCAGATTCCCGAATCGCCCTCCTGCACGAAATCGTAAATGCTCAACGGCTGCGGCGAGGCCGAACAATACATGCGCAGGTCGGTAAAACGCCCCCGCCGCGCGTCGAATAATTTGATGCCGCCGTTGAAAGCCGAAATCAGCAGCCTCCCGTCCCTGTCGTAGCGCAGCCGCTTAATCATGTTCGACGTAATGCCGCTGCGGCTCTCCTGCGTATAGTAGACGAAGCGGTCGTTTTTCCGGTCCCAGTAGTTCAGGCCTCCGCCCTCCGTACCGATCCACAGATTGCCCGCGTCATCCTCCTCGAAACAGCTGACGATGGGATGGTTCAGCCCGCCCGGCGTGGCCTTGAAATAGTTCACGCCGTTGTCCGCCAGCGTCATGTAGGCCAGTTTGCCCCCGTAGGTGCCGACCCATACCCCGCCGTCGGGATCAGGAAATATCGACCACACCGAATTGTTGGGCAGCGAATAGGGATAATGGAGATTCGAACGCAGAAGGTGCGTACTGCCGGTCGCAGGGTCCAGAAGGAGGAGACCCGACTGCGTGGCCACCCAGATAATGCCCGACGTGTCGAGAAACAGTTCTTTGGCTCCGGCCGACTTTTCGTATTCGACCGGCAGCCTGAAATACTGCGTGACACGGCCGTCCCCGTCGCATTCGTACAGGCCGTCCATGAGCGTAAGGACATAGACCGACCCGCCGTACTCCACGACATCGCGGATCACACAGCCGTCGCCGCCCACGGTCGTGAAAAGCGTGTACTGTCCGGTCTCGCGGTTGAGCCGGTAGAGGTTCCCCTTCGTCGCGGCATAAACGTATTCGCGGGTGCATATCAGCGCCAAAGACGAAACCGAGCAGTCCGGAGGCCGTTCGTAACGCACCAGTTCGGGCAGGCGCTCCGGATCGAACGACTCGATGTCGTTGTTGCGGATCAGCCATACCGTACCGTCGCCGTTGACCATGACCGAACCGATATTCCCGTCCAGTACCGGTTCGAAACTCCGGGAACCGTAGTCGAAGCGCAGCAGTCCGTGGTTGGTTCCGACATACAACCCGCCGCGGTGGTCTGTGACCACCTGTCCATAATTCCAGTAGGAACTCGGCGAGAGGCTCGTGACCAAATCGTCCATCCGAACGAACGCACTGCCGTTATACATGAACAGCGCATCGTATCCGCTGAACCAGATTCGTCCCACGCTGTCTTTGGCGATGCTGTGGATACCCCCGTAATAGGAGGTTTCCGGCATGGCGTGAAAGCGGTAATCCAGGTTATTCAGCGCGGCGTGGAGGGGGGGGGGGAAATGAACGATGCGACCACGCTGAAAAACGCAGTCAACAGCTATCTGATCCGTGTCGGGAAAGCCCCCATTGCACAAAATTGAGCGGTGGTTACAGACTTTTCAGCGTCTCGCAAAGCAGATCCCAGAACTTGGGAACCGTGGCGATCTCCAGCCGCTCGTCGGGCGAATGTACGCCGCGGAGCGTCGGGCCGAAGGAAACCATCTCCAGGTCGGGGTATTTTTCGAGGAACAGTCCGCATTCCAGTCCGGCGTGGATCGCACGAACCTTGGGCTCGGTGTGGAACAGCCGTTTGTAGGCTTCGACCGTGACCTCCAGCAGCCGCGACTGCGGATTGGGAGCCCAGCCGGGATAGCCGTCGGAATGGGCCACGTCGGCACCCGCCAGCGCGAAGACCGACTCGACCATCTGCATCACATAGGTCTTGGCGCTCTCGACCGACGACCGCTGCGACGAGGTGACGACGATGCGGTTGCCGTCGGCGAATTTCACCGACGCGAGGTTCGTGGAGGTCTCGACCAGTCCCGGAACGGCGAACGACATGGCGATGACGCCGTTGGGCACGCCCACGATCGAATAGACCAGCGCGAACTGCGTCCGCGCGTCGAGGACCTCCTCCACCTGCGGCATCTCGTTGAGGGTGATCCGGAAATTGGGTTCGCGGAAGCGGAACTCGGCTTCGAGGTCCGCGGCAAACAGGTTATAACGTTTCACGAACTCCCCTTTAAGTCTGGCGGGGACGCCGAAAATGGCGTAAGCCTCGCGGGGAATGGCATTGCGGAGGTTTCCGCCGTTGAAGTAGCTCAGTTTCAGCTCGCACGACTGCATGCCGTCCCACAGCAGGCGCGCCACGGTCTTGTTCGAGTTGACGCGGCCCTTGTCGATGTCGTCGCCCGAGTGTCCGCCCTGCAGGTCCGAGACATCGACGCGGAAGAAGGCGTAATTCTTCGGCGCAGGCTCCATCGTGTAGTGGAACGTGGCGATGGTGTCGATGCCGCCCGCACAGCCGATGAAGATCTCGCCCTCGTCCTCCGAATCGAGATTGACGAGGTATTTGCCCGTGAGCATCCCCTCGCCCAGTTCGAACGCGCCCGTGAGGCCCGTCTCCTCGTCGACGGTGAACAGCGCTTCGAGGGGTCCGTGCTCCACCGACTCGTCGAGCAGCACGGCCAGCGCAGCGGCCATGCCGATACCGCAGTCGGCGCCCAGCGTCGTGCCCTCGGCCCGGACCCACCCGCCGTCGATGCGCGTGCGGATGGGGTCGTTGTCGAAATCGAACTCCACGTCGGAGTTCTTTTCGCAGACCATGTCCATGTGCGACTGGAGAATCACCGCGGGACGCTCCTCGAAGCCCGGCGTGGCAGGTTTGCGCATCACGACGTTGCCGATGGCGTCCTTCTTGTACTCGATATGGTGTTTTTTTGCGAAGTCGACCAGGAAGTCGATGATCTTGCCCTCCTTTTTCGAAGGACGCGGAACGCGCGTGATGGCGTCGAACTGTTCCCACACGAGGCGGGGCTCCAGCGAGGTAATTTCTGACATAGGCATTTGCATTTTTGCAAAGTTAGGAAAAATCCGTAACTTTGACAATATAAAATACGGAAACCGATGGATTTCAGAATAGGACACGGATACGACGTACACGCCCTGGCCGACGGCCTGCCGCTGGTGCTCGGCGGCATAGAGATCGCGCACACGAAAGGATGCGTCGCCCATTCGGACGGCGATGTGGTGATCCACGCCTTGTGCGACGCCCTGCTGGGCGCTGCGGCGCTGGGCGACATCGGACTGCATTTCCCCGACACGTCGGACGAGTTCAGGGGCATCGACTCGAAGATACTGCTGCGGAAAGTCGCGGCGCTGCTGCGTGAGAAAGGCTATGAGATCGGAAACGTGGACTGCACGATCCGCGCACAGCGGCCCAAACTGCGGCCGCACATCGACGCCATGCGCACCGCGATGGCCGACGCAATGGGTGTAGACGATGACCGGGTGTCGGTCAAAGCTACAACCACAGAGCATCTGGGCTTCGAGGGACGGGAGGAAGGCATTTCCGTCTCCGCCGTGGCATTGATCTGCAAGAAATAGGCCAAGGGGCCTCACACGAACGAAAAGGCTGCCCTCGGGCAGCCTTTCGTCAATCCATCCGGTGATAACGCGGGTCATTGACCCGTTTGTTCCACAGCCATCCGACATAACGCATCGTGACGGCGGGCGTCAGAAGCGTCAGCACCGTTTCGCCCGTGGCGGTCGAGACGGCGAAATCGGCGTGGTACAGGGCATCGCCGTCGGCAATGTTGAACGTGACCGACCACCCCCACTGCGTGCGTGCCGCCCGGTAGTCGCGGATCGACATCGAGTCGAAATTCAGCATCTCGACATACTGCGTGACGCCCCGCTCGGTGGGCAAATGCACCTCGACATGGTCGACGAACATCCCGAAAAAGAAATAGTCGGCATAGATCGAGCGAATCATCCCGCCGGGAATCTCCTGCATCGAGTTGGGGAAGAACATATAGTTGCGCGACTGGACCAGCGAATCGATCTTCGCGGCGTAGACCTTCGCCCGATAGGCCCGCCGCTGGGCGCGGTCCATGCCCCTCTCCGGCTCCTCGTAGACGGTCGTGCGCTCCACGATCCGGACCGGAGGCTGCTGCACGGGGACGATCGTGGTCTGGGGAATGCTGTCAGCGCCCGAAGTCCCCACAGAAAACTGCGGGGACTGGGCGACGACCGGGCAGGCCAGCAAAAAGGCTGTCCCGGCCGCAAAAAAACGTTTCATAATCAATACAATTGCGAAATCGAACCCGAATACTGCACGGGGCTGTACCACGGATTAGTGATCGTGAGGTTGGCGCCGCCCGTCCGGGAGAATATCTCGAAGGTGAAGGTGTAGGTCGAAGCCGAGAACAACGACGTCGAGAAGGTCACCATCCACCCCTCATGGGTCTGTTCGGTGGTGTAGCCCTGCACGTCGGAGACCGTGTAGTTGAGAACCGTCACGTAGTAAGGCGGCACGTATCCCTTGATATAGGGCAGGCAGATGTCGATCGTGCCGTCCCAGACGCCGACGTTGAACGCGGGGTTCATGATCTGGCGCATGGGACCCGCGGGCTGACGCTGCATGGTCGAGGGATTGAACTGGAAATTGCGCGACAGCACGAGCGAGTCCATGAACTTCTCGTAGTTGGCGATGCGTTCCGCACGGCGTTTCTCGCGCACCTCGCGGCGTTCCTCTTTGGGCGACAGGATTTTCTTCTGCCCGATCACGGTGACGGCCGTTGCGGTAAGCAGCAGCCCCAAGACGATAATGACTGTTTTTTTCATAGCACATAAGGTTTGTTACGGCTATGACTGAACAATTTTTATGCCGAAAGCGCTAAATGCCTAATTTTGCGAGAAACTGCCCCGTATAGCTGCGTTCGCACTGCGCGATTTCGTGCGGCGTACCCGCGGCGATGATCTCACCGCCGGCGGCCCCGCCCTCGGGACCTATATCTATAATGTGGTCGGCGACCTTCACGACATCGAGATTATGCTCGATGACGATGACCGTATTGCCGCGGTCGACGAGTTTGTTCAGTACCTCCAGCAGCAGGCGGATATCCTCGAAATGGAGTCCCGTCGTGGGCTCGTCAAGGATGTAGAGCGTGCGCCCCGTGTCGCGCTTCGACAGCTCCGAGGAGAGTTTGATGCGCTGGCTCTCGCCGCCCGACAGCGTCGTGCAGGGCTGGCCGAGCGTCAGGTAGCCGAGGCCCACCTCCTGAATCGCTTTGAGCTTCTGATGGATATTGGGAATATTCTCGAAGAACTCCACGGCCATATTGACCGTCATGTTCAGCACGTCGTCGATGTTCTTGCCCTTGTACTTCACCTCGAGCGTCTCGCGGTTGTAGCGGTGACCGCCGCACGCCTTGCAGCGCACATAGACGTCGGGCAGGAAATTCATCTCGATGGTCTGCACGCCCGCACCCCGGCACTCCTCGCAGCGGCCGCCTTTGACGTTGAACGAGAAACGCCCCGCTTTGAAACCTCGAATCTGGGCGTCGGGGGTCATTTCGAACAGCTTGCGGATGTCGGCGAAGACGTTCGAATAGGTCGCGGGATTCGACCGCGGGGTGCGCCCGATGGGCGACTGGTCCACGACCACCAGTTTGTCGATACGGTCGATGCCCTCGGCCGCATCGTATTCCAGCGGTTGGTCGAAGGAGCGGTAAAGGGCTTTCGACAGGATCGGACGCAGGGTCTCGTTGACCAGCGTCGACTTGCCCGAACCGCTGACGCCCGTCACGCAGATGAATTTGCCCAGCGGGAACTCCGCCGTGACGTTTTTGAGGTTGTTGCCCCGGGCCCCGCGGATCACGATGCTCTCACCCGTGCCCTTGCGCAGCGTTTCGGGGATCTCGATCCGCCGGCGTCCCGTGAGGTAGTCGGCGGTGATGGTATCGGATTTCAAAATGTCGTCGAAAGTCCCGGCGGCGACGATGTTGCCGCCCTTGCGGCCCGCGCGGGGACCCACGTCGACGATAAAATCGGCGGCGCGCATCATGTCCTCGTCGTGCTCGACGACGATCACCGAATTGCCCGCGTCGCGCAGCTCCTCGAGACTGCGGATCAACCGCTGGTTGTCGCGCTGGTGAAGGCCGATCGAGGGTTCGTCGAGAATGTAAAGCACGTTGACGAGTTTCGACCCGATCTGCGTGGCGAGGCGGATGCGCTGGCTCTCGCCGCCCGACAGCGAGCGCGACGAACGCGCCAGCGAAAGATATCCCAACCCCACGTCCATCAGGAAGCGCAGGCGTTCACGAATCTCCTTAACGATCTCCTGGGCGATCTTCCACTCCTTTTCGGACATCTGCGCCTGGATTGCGGGCACCCACTCCGAAAACTCCGAAATGGCCATGGCCGAAACCTCGGCGATATTTTTGCCGGCGACACGGAACTGCAAAGCCTCCTTTTTGAGACGCGTGCCGCCGCAGACCGAACATTTGCGGTAGACGAGGAACTGCTCGCGCCATTTCTGGCCGCGCTTCGAATCGTCGTCCTCGGTGCGGCCGATGTATTCGGCGACGCCCTCCCACGAGAGAAACTGCCGTCCGCCCGGGGAGCTGAACTCCGAGAGGTCGACCGTCAGCGGTTCGGAATCGCCGTACAGCACGGCGTTCAGCGCCTCCTGAGAGAAACTCTCGACAGGGTCGTCCAGCGTGAAATCGTAGCGGCGGCCCAGCATCTCGAGGATGGCGAAGAGCATGTTGTTGCGGTACTTGCCCAGCGGCTCGACGGCCCCGTCGCGCAGCGAAAGCCGGGTGTCGGGGATGATCTTTCCGATATCGAACACCGCCTCCTCTCCCAGGCCGTTGCAATGGGGGCAGGCGCCCTTCGGGGAGTTGAACGAAAAGGTGTGGGGCGCAGGGTCCTCGAAGGCCATGCCCGTCGAGGGGCACATCAGGTGGCGCGAATAGAAGCGCTGCTGCTCGGTGCCGTAATCATAGACGGCCATCGTGCCCTTGCCCTGCCGCATCGACTCCTTCAGCGAGGTAATCAGCCGGTCACGGGACTCCTCGTTCACCGTCAGCCGGTCGACCACCAGGTCGATCGTGTGAATCTTATAACGGTCGAGGCGCATGCCGGACGATATTTCACGGATTTCGCCGTCGATGCGGGCATAGATGTAACCTTTCTTGGCCAGCGATTCGAACAGTTCGCGGTAGTGTCCTTTGCGGCCTTTCACGACGGGGGCCATCAGGGCGATCTTGCGCCCGGCGAAACCCCCGAGGATCAGGTCGGCGATCTGGTCGTCGGTGTAGTGGACCATCTCCTCACCCGTGACGGGCGAATAGGCCCGCGACGCCCGCGCATAGAGAAGGCGCAGGAAGTCGTTGATTTCGGTGACGGTGCCGACCGTCGAACGGGGATTCTTGTTGGTCGTCTTCTGTTCGATGGCCACCACGGGGCTCAGACCCGTGATCTTGTCCACGTCGGGACGCTCCATCGTCCCCACGAACTGCCGCGCGTAGGTCGAAAGGGTCTCCATATAGCGGCGCTGTCCCTCGGCATAGATCGTGTCGAAGGCCAGCGACGATTTGCCCGAGCCCGAGAGCCCGGTGACGACTACCAGTTTGCGGCGCGGGATTTCGAGGTCCACATTCCGGAGGTTATGGACCCGGGCGCCGAGTATTTTGATCGTATCTTCCATTTTCGTTGAGAAAAACGTACCGGAGGCCCCTTTTATTGAGTGCATGGGAAATCCGGCGCGAAAAGTGCGTAAAGATACGACATTTGCGCCTGAAAAACAAGCCGGGTGAATCACATTTGAATCCGGAAATCGTCGGCATCCCTCCAAGCGGGGAATTTGCAGCGGAAAGCCTCCAGCGCATCGGAATCGAACGCCGCGGAGAGCGTCTGTTCGCGGTCGCCGGCCTCGGCCAGCGTGCGGCCTTTGAAATCGACAAAGGCCGAATCCCCGGCGTAATGCCCCGAGGGGTCATCCCCCACCCGGTTCACCCCTGCGACATAGCATTGGTTCTCGATGGCCCGGGCGCGCAGCAGCGTCCGCCACACCTCGCACCGCAACGCCGGCCACGAGGCACAGCACAGGATGGCGTCGTAATCCCCGCGGCAGCGGCTCCAGACCGGGAACCGCAGGTCGTAGCAGACGAGCAGCAGGAACCGGAAACCCCGGTATTCGGCCACCACGCGGTCGCTGCCGGGCGTGTAGTTCCGGGCTTCGCCGCCGGGCGTGAACAGGTGGCGTTTGTCATAGAAGGCGCACCCGCCGTCGGGCGTCACGAAATACATCCGGTTGAAGAAGCGTCCCGCTTCAGCGACGGCGACGCTGCCTGCGACGGCCTTGCCGTACTGCGCGGACCAGCGGTGCAGGGTCGTGACAACCTCCCCGCCGGGACCGTCGGCGACAGCGGCGGGATCGAGGGTGAAGCCCGTGGCGAACAGTTCGGGCAGCACCACCACGTCGGCAGCGGCGGCGGCCACCAGCGGCTCCAGCCGGGCGAGGTTTTGCGCAGGCTGTTCCCACGCGATATCGTGCTGGCAAAGGGCGATACGCAGCTGCATCGGAATCAGAGTTTATGGACGGTAACGAACGAAGCGCGGTCGCGCTGGTGGAAAAGCGTCACCCGGCAGGGCACGAAATCCGATGCCGTACAACTCCACAAATCCATGAATTGTTGGGGATTGCGCTCCATGAGCGGGAACCACGAACTCTGCACCTGCACCATGATCCGGTGTCCGGCGCGGAACGTGTGGGCAATGTCCGTCGTGCGCAGCCGCACGCATTCGGGCTTGCCCGGAACGAAAGCTTTCGGACGGGTGAATCCGTCGCGGTAACGTCCCCGCACGGCATCGCCCCGCACGAGCCGCTGTTCGCCCCCGTCGGGAAAACAGTCGATCAGTTTCACGACGAAATCGGCGTCGGTGGTCGACAGCGCCGTTTCGAGCGCCGCCTCGACAGGCCCCACGAGGGTCACATCCTCCGTGAGCGGTTCGGTGACGAAGGTCAGCACGTCCCTGCGCCCTGCAAGGAACCGCTGGTCGGCAACCATATACTCCTTGGGACGCCGCATGCCGGAGGTTTCGACATAGGGCACGGGGTCGGCGGGATCGGAAAGGTAACCCGTCGAGGAGTTTTTGGCCGTGGGGCGTTCTTCCGTAAGGCGTCCGCCGTCGGCCAGGTAAAGGGTCATCCGGCGGGCCCCGGCGAGAGTCCAGCGATCGAACGTGTGCCAGCAGTTGTCGCCCGACGAAAAGACCGACACGGGCGGCAGGCGGTCGACGGTATCGCGGGCCCAAAGGTAGCAGTCGAAGAACGGCGCTTCGAAATTTTCCATGTAATAGCTTCCGGAGGCCTCCTCGCCGAAATCGCAGCCTCCGAGTTTACGGCCGTCACCGCACCATGCCCCGTGCGCCCACGGCCCCACGACCAGATGCGCCGGCGTCGGAGAACTCTGCCGCACCACGGCGCGATAGAGGTTCCACGCCCCGTAACAGTCCTCAGCATCATAGGTCCCGCCCACGACGAGCATCGCGGGACGGATATTATAGCACGCCCGGCGCGTGTCGCGCGCCCGCCACCACTCGTCGTAGTCGGGATGTCCGGCCATCTCCTCCCAGAAGGCGTTGGGGGCCAGCAGTTTCGTCAGGTCGGCCCGCGTAGGGTGTTCCAGAAAAAACGTGCGTTCGTCGGGCGAAAGGGTCAGTTCCCGCCGGGGCGTCCCCTCCGGCGGGGTGTTCATCGAATGGAGGAACCGCACGGCGTCGCTCAGCATCAGGATGCCGTTGTGGTGCACGTCGTCGCCCATATACCAGTCGGTCACGGGAGCCTGCGGCGAGACGGCCTTCACCGCCGGGTGGCCGCTCAGGGCCCCCATCAGGGCGTAGAATCCCGGATAGGAACAGCCCGCAAACCCGACGCGGCCGTTGTTGCCGGGAATGTGTTTCACCAGCCAATCTACGGTATCGTAACTGTCCGTAGCCTCGTCCACGTCGCCGAAACCCACCGGACGGATGTGTATGAACTCGCCCTCACTCCGATTGCGGCCCCGGACATCCTGCCGGACAATGATATAGCCCCGGTCGACATAGCTGCGCAGATAGCCTTTATCGAATGCGGCGGGAAATTTGCCGGCGCCGTAGGGACCCGTGCCGTAGGGCGTACGGAAAATGATGATCGGTGCGCGGCCCGGGGCCTTGGGGGTATAGACCGAGGTATGGAGGTGCACGCTGTCGCGCATGGCGATGCGGTATTCGGCCTTGTCGTAGAGCGAACTGACAGGCTGGGCGCACACGGTGGCGGCAGCCAACAGGGCGCCCCAGAGCAGCGACAGGAATCGGCGGAGTCTCATGGCAGGATTGGTTTTAGCTTCCCGTAAAGATAGCTTTTTCCGGCCAAAACGCAAAAAGATTCCCCAAAGCCCCGACAAAAGCACCATTTCTTCCGACTGGCAGGAGCGCGGCGTTTGGATTCGGCCGAAAATAAACGTACTTTTGTAGCGTATTTTTCAATAAATGACAATGCTCAGAGCAGGACGCACACAAACCCTCACCGTAAGCCGCGTATCGGAATACGGCCTATACCTTGCAGATGAGGAGCAGAACGAAGTTCTGCTGCCCAACCGCTATACCTCGCTGACAGACAAGGTCGGCGACCAAAAAGAGGTATTCCTCTACCACGACTCCGAAGACCGGCTGGTGGCGACGACCGAAACGCCGCTGCTGCGCGTCGGCGAGGCGGGTTATCTCCGCGTCGTGGACAAGACGGCCCACGGGGCGTTCCTCGACTGGGGGCTGTACGGCAAGGATCTTTTCCTGCCTAACCGCAATCAGCAGGGCGGCATCATCGCCGGACGGAGCTACATCGTCTACCTCTACGAAGACAGCGTCACGGGCCGCTGCGTGGCGACCTGCAAGCTCAAGAGCTTCATCAACAACGACAGCATCACGGTGGCGCCCCGTCAGGAAGTCGATCTGCTCGTGGCTTCGGAGAGTCCGATCGGCTACCGCGTGATCATAAACAACCGGCACTGGGGCATGCTCTACCGCAACCAGCTGTTCCGCCCCATAGCGGTCGGAGACCGGACGAAAGGTTACGTCCGCAAACTCACCGAAGACAACCGCATCGACGTCAGCCTCCAGCAGGAGGGTTTCGCGCAGGTGAAGGACTCGGCGGAGGTTTTGCTGCAGCTGGTCCGCGACAACGGCGGCTTCCTGCCGCTGAACGACGACAGCGCCCCGGAAGAGGTGAACCGGCTGACGCAGACGAGCAAGAAGGTTTTCAAACGTTCGCTGGGCATGCTGCTCAAACGCGGCGCCGTCACGGTGGACGAACAGGGAATAAAGATCAACGAGTAATGGCCAAGATAACGACCGCGGAACGGGTTTCGCGCGAAGCTTCCGACAATTTCGTATTCCAGCGTTCGCTGCTGGCCTACCATGCCGCGGCGCAGCGCATCAGCGGCGACGTGCTGGAGATAGGCACGGGGGCCGGTTACGGCATCGAGGTCGTGGCGCCCCGCGCCCGGAGTTTCGTCACCATCGACAAACTGGCCCCCGCGCCCGAACCGACGCAGCTCCCGAACGTCGAATTCCGGCAGGCGACAGTTCCGCCGCTGCCCTTCGCAAACGACAGTTTCGACTTCGTGATCTCGTTTCAGGTGATCGAACACATAAAACGGGACCTCGAACTGGTGCGCGAAGTGAAGCGCGTACTGCGTCCGGGCGGAAAGTTCATCGTGACGACCCCGAACGCTCCGATGTCGCTCACGCGCAACCCGTGGCATATCCGGGAATACACCGCCGCGGAGCTGCGCAGCCTGCTCGGCAGCGAATTTTCGTCGGTCGAGGCGCTCGGTGTTTCGGGCAACGCGCGGGTCATGGAATATTACGAACAGAACCGCCGCAGCGTGAAGCGTATCACGCGCTTCGACATCCTCGACCTGCAGCACCGGCTCCCCCGCTGTCTGCTGCAATTCCCCTACGACGTTCTCAACCGCATAAACCGCCGCAGACTCCTGAAGTCCAACACCGATCTCACGACCTCGATCCGCATGGACGACTACCGGATCGGCCCCGTGACGGACGAGAGTTTCGATCTGTTCTTCGTGGCGGAAAAATAGGCGCAACCATCTGATAAAAACCAAGGGCTGCCCCACTGCGGGGCGGCCCTTGCCGTATCCTGTCATCCCGAACATACATTCGACATTGCAGACCGCGCCGCCGAAATCAGCGGCCGCAGCGGTCAACTGCGGGGCGACATTTGACAAATATTTGAAATCCAGCGAGGTGAATAATAAAAAAGCAGCCGTTTTTCCGCCCGGAACAACGCCCTTATTACACGAAACCTCCGTAACAGGATATTTTTCGTTTTGTAAACTAAAAAAAATACGAAATATTTTGCACAGTAAAAACTAATTCGTATTTTTGTTTTGAAACGAAAGGTATTATTTTCATATTGAAATTAACAAGTCGCTTCGGGAGCGGAAAATGAACGCTGATATGGACCGCCGCCTAAACAACTGACCATGAAATCGAAACTGCCGCCAAACCGGATTCCGGAACCTGCCGGAATAAGAACAACAGCGATGGCCGCCGCCGATGCGACGGCACATGCACCCGCCGCGAAATGCCGCCGCCACGGCCCTGCGGCAACCGTCGGAGACGGTGTTTCGGACTGCACCTCCCCCGGACCGGCAACATTCCCTGCCGGAAAAAACCGAATCGAATCCTGAATCCGCTGATCGCTCCCTGCGCTTTCCGTACCGCGCAGGGAGATTATACCTATATATATTTATTCCGGAACATTCAAACAACTTAAACATCTAACCAAAAACAAATGCTTATGAATTTTAAATTCTACGTTAAGAGGTTTTTGTTATCCCTGTTTCTGGTGCTGGCATCGACGATGCTCTACGCCCAGAAGAAAGCGGATATCACAGGAACCGTCTACGATTCGGACGGCACTACCCCGGCGGTAGGCTGCGCCGTAACGATCGAGGGAACGCCGACAGGTGTTATCACGGACATCAACGGCAAGTACAAAATAAGGGGGGGGGGAAACTCAGACCCTCGTTTTTTCTTCGCTGGGTTATAAGACCCAGAAGATACTAATAGGCCCTAAAACGCGGATAGACGTCACGCTGGAGGCCGACAGTCAGGAAATCGAAGGCGTCGTCGTAACCGCACTCGGTATCAAGCGAGACGAAAAAGCGCTCGGTTATGCCGTTACGAAGGTGGACAACGACGTACTCACCAGCACGGTATCGAGCAACTGGATGAATGCCCTGTCAGGCAAGGTCGCCGGTCTGAACTTCGATCAGGCGTCTACGGGCCCCGGCGGATCGATGCGCGTGACCCTCCGCGGCGAAACCTCCATCAACATGAACGGCGGCACGGCCCTGTTCGTGGTCGACGGAGTGCCCATCACCAGCAGCACCACTTCCAGCACGTCGGAAAGCGCATACAACTCGACCGACGGCGCCGTAGACTTCGGTAACGCCGCGGGCGACATCAACCCCGAAGACATCGAGAACGTATCCGTACTGAAAGGTCCCGCCGCAACGGCATTGTACGGATCGCGCGCCGCAAACGGCGCCATCATCATCACGACCAAGTCGGGTCGCACCACCAAAGGCATAGGCGTTACGTTCAGCTCGTCGGTTTCGTTCGAGAAAGCCGGATTCTGGCCCGATTTCCAGTACGAATACGGCGCAGGACGCTTCGGCGGCAACCCCTATTCGTTCTACAGCGTAGACGGCGTGTCGCGCAACTGGTCGTCCTATGCCTTCGGCGACAAGTTCGACGGCCATCTGACCTACGAGTGGCCTTCGCTGAACGACGACGGCACCTATACGATGATGGAGTGGCGTCCGCGCAACTTCTTCGCGGGATTCTTCGACACCGGCGTAACGTGGAACAACAACATCTCGGTCAGCGGCAACAACGGCAAAGGCACCTCGGTCCGGGTTTCGGTAACCGACGTGCGCAACGACTGGATCGTTCCCAACACCGGTTACAAACAGCAGACCTTCTCGATATCGCTCTCGCAGCAGATCAACAAGTACATCAAGCTGGACGCCAAGGTGAACTATTACCGCAAGGACAGCGACAACCTGCCAATGACCGGTTACGGCGGCTCGTCGATCATGTATCCGCTGCTGTGGAATACGCCCAACGTGGACGCCCAGTGGTTCAAGGCGGACTACAAGAAATGGGTGCGCGAAGGCGGTGACCTGAGCAAGAGCACCCAGCACGTATCGGCCAACGGCAACAACCCCTACTACACGGCTTACGAACAGCTCAACAAACTGGACCGCGACCGCGTGTTCGGCAATCTGGCAGCGACGATCAACTTCACCGAAGAGCTTTCGCTGATCCTGCGATGCGGCATGGACCTCAACAACGATTTCCGCACCCAGCAGAAACCCAAGGGCGCCAAGACCTACATCAACGGTATGTACAAGGAGCAGACCGTGTTCGACTACGAGATGAACAACGACTTCCTGCTGCGCTATACCAAGAAACTGAACGACTTCGACCTGAGCGCATCGTTCGGCGGCAACAACATGATGCAGTCCTACCGTTCGAACACCTCGCTGGCCGAAAGTCTGGTCGTGGACCGCGACTACCGCCTGAGCAACTCGGTGGACCGTCCCAAAGTGACTTCCATACGCCGTCAGAAGTCGATCAACAGCTTCTACGGACTCATATCGGCCAGCTGGCGCAACATGATATTCCTCGACGTCACCGGCCGCAACGACTGGTCGAGTACGCTGGCTCCGGGCAACAACTCCTATTTCTATCCTTCGGTCAGCGGCAGCGTCATTCTCAGCGACCTGCTGCACATCGACACCCCGATGGTCAATTTCCTCAAGGTGCGGGCTTCGTGGGCCAACGTGGGTAACGACACGTCGCCCTATCAGCTGCTCAACTACTACAACAACTCCTCCTTCACCGGCGGCTTCAACATGCCGACCAACAAGGCGAACTACAACCTCAAACCCGAAAACGTCGAGAGCTGGGAGTTCGGCGTCGAGGGCCGCTTCTTCGACAGCCGTCTGACGTTCGACGTGGCGTTCTACAACGCGACCACCACGAACCAGATCATTTCGGTGCCCGTAGACATCACCACCGGCGTCTACAATACGATCGTGAACGCGGGTGAAATCAACAACCGCGGCTGGGAGGTATCGGCCCGCATACAGCCCGTGAGGAACAAGAACATCCGCTGGGACATGAACTTCACGTGGTCGCGCAACCGCAACAAGGTCGTGGAGCTGGCTCCGAATCTGGATTCTTGGACCATCGCAACCGGTCCCCGCGGCGAAATCCGCGCCGTTCCGGGCGGATCGCTGGGCGACCTGTACGGTTCGGGCTACGAGAAGGCCCCCAAGGGTTCCTACGTCACGGCCGACGACGGATCGACGATCGACGTATCGGGATGGGACATCGTCGATTCGGACGGTTATCCCGTACTGGCTTCGGAATTCGAGAACCTCGGCAACACGCAGGCCGACTGGAAGGCGGGCTGGATGAACTCGATCTCCTACAAGAATTTCCGCCTGAGCTTCTCGTTCTCGGCGCAATGGGGCGGGCAGGCCTACTCCTTCACCAACGCCATGCTGGGCTATCAGGGTAAGATAAAGGCGACGCTCCCCGGCCGTTACGACGGTCTGATCCACAAGGGCGTGAACCAGAACGCCGACGGCACCTACTCGATCAACAAGACCGTGACGGCCAGCATCGAGAGCTACTACAACCTGCGCGTGTTCAACCGCGACAACGTGGTGAACAACACCTTCAGCACGTCGTTCCTGAAGATGAAGGACATACGTCTCGAATATTCGCTTCCCAAGAAGATCGCGGCCAAGACCAAGGTGCTGCAGGGCGCTTCGATCGCCTTCTTCGCCACGAACCTCTTCTGCTGGACCAACTGGCCGCAGTTCGACCCGGAGATCGCGACGATGAACGGTTCGGAAATCACCAAGGGTTTCGAAACCGCGGCGTTCCCGATGACACGCACGTATGGCGTTAATCTTAAACTTCAATTCTAATAAGACGATGAAACGAATCAATTCATATATATTGACCGGGGGAGTGATAATCTTGGGATTGTGCGGCTGTACGAGCAATTTCGACGATTACAACAAGGACCCCAACCGGGCGGAGGTCGGCAAGGCCAACTCCTCCCAGATGCTCGAAGACCTGATTTTCGAGGGCGCCGGAAGCATGAAATACCGCACGTGGCGCCACAACAACGAGTTCATGCAGTATACGGTGGAGACCAGCACGCTGAATCAGCTGCACCGCTTCGTGCTCACCGACAGCGAATTCAAGGGCGCGTGGAATTTCTGCGGACGCTGGGCCGTCAATGCCATAGAGATGTATAAGCTCGCGGAGAAAGAGGAAAATACCAACGCGCAGGCCATAGCCCTGACCATGAAGGCGCTCTACCTTTCGAACATGACCGACCTGTTCGGCGACATGCCCTTCAAGGAGGCGTTCAAAGGCATCGACGAAAACATCATGCAGCCGAAATTCGACGATCAGAAAGTCATCTACGACTCGCTGCTGATGGACCTCGAACGGGCCAACACGCTTTACACGAAGACCTCGACCATAGACGCCAAGCGCGACCTGCTCTACAACGGCGACGTGACCAAATGGCGGAAGTTCACCAACTCGCTCTATCTGCGCCTGCTGATGCGCGTGAGCAACCGCAGGGACATGAATTCGGCGGAACGCATCAAGACCGTATTCGAGAACCCCTCGCAGTACCCCATATTCGAGAGCAACGACGACAACGCCACGCTGAAATACAGCGGCACGCGCCCGTTCGTCAATGATTTCGGCGACAACGCCACCGACGACAGCGCGATGGGCGAACGTTTCATCAACATCATGGTGGACTCAAGCGACCCCCGCATCTCGGTTTACTGCAACCGCGTAAGCTCCGGAGCCAACGCGGGCGGTTACGTGGGAATCACGAGCGGCGCCCCGGCTTCGGTCATCTCCAAACAGTCGGCCGACGGCGCATCCAACAGCAACAATACGACTTTCAGGCAGTACACCTCCCCGTACACGTTCATGACCTATTCGGAGGTGCTGTTCATCAAGGCCGAGGCCATTCAGCGCGGAATGATGGACGGCGAAGCGTCGGAGACCTACTATGCTGCGGTTACGGCGTCGCTCAAGCAGTGGATTCCCGACATCTCAGAATCGGCCGTCGAAACCTTCCTGCAGAACGGAGCCGTGGCTTACGACGCTACGACCGAAATCATCATAACCCAGAAATACGTTTCGCTGTTCACGGTGGGCTACGAGTCTTGGCACGAGTACCGCCGGACGGGTTATCCCCTGCTGGTGATGGGCGAAGCCATCCGCAACGACGGCGTGCATCCGACCCGTTTCCCCTACCCGCTGGTGCTGCGTTCGTCCAACAAGAACTATGCGACCCAGCTGGCCAAAATGGGCGAAGACAACATGAAAACGCCGGTGTGGTGGAGCCGCAAGGCCGTCAAACTGGAGAATCCGGAGGAGGACAACAACCTCGGTTACACCGGCCACAAATGGGATGCGGACATCAAATGGTAAGAGTGTCCGTAAAACGAATCGCAACCGGAAAGGCAACGCAGCATCCCGGTCGAGTTTTGAATTTAACCCGTAAATAACGAAAAAACAATTCATATGAAAATAAAACAATTCATCTCCGGAAGATGGCCCGGCCTGAAGGCGCTCGCTCTCTGCGCGATGGCGGCAACGGCATTCGTCGCCTGCAAGGACGACGAGACCGACGTTGTCCAGGATCCCCATATCACGCTGTCGGAAGACGCTTTCCTGTACAACGCAGCGGGAGAGACGCACAGTTTCACCGTGTATTCCAATATCGACTGGAAGGTCGAAATGGCGGACACCTCCCAGACGTGGGTCAATATCTGGCCCAAGGAGGGTTCCGACGACGGCGTTTTCGCCGTGAAGGTATCCAAACAGCCGGCCAAGGACCCCGTACTGCGGGAGGCCCGCTTCCGCGTCGTTGGCAAGCACGAGCACGACAACATCATTCAGGAAATCACGATTTCGCAGCGGGACGTCGATCCGGCGCTCAAACTCGGAGTGACCACGACGCCTCCCAAGGTGGTCATCAACAGCAACGGCGAGGAGAAATATTCGGTAGGCGTCACCTGCAACGTGGAGTGGACGGCCAAGGTCGGCGACTCCGGCGAGGGCTGGATCACGATCGACGAGATCAGCGACAACGAAATCAAGTTCTCCGTTCCCAAATATGCGGGAACGGTGCCCCGCACGGGACGTATCGAATTCAACGCCACCACCGAGCGTATGACGACGGTAGAGCTGATCGTCTACCAGAGCATTCCGCTGGATATCGGCGAAAACGCCGAACTCAAGACCATTGCCGAGGTGTACGAGAAGCTGGGCGGCCTGCAGGGAACCGTTCGTGAGAACGTCAAGATACAGGGCACCGTGATCAGCGACCGCGTATCCGGCAACTGCCCGAATCCCGCCGCGTTCTTCGTTCAGGACGCCAGCGGACGCGCCATTCAGTTCCGCGTTCAGGAAGGCTCGCACTCGCTCCAGCTCAATTCGCTGGTGACCATACCGCTCATGAATACGCAGTCGGTGATCGACGACGACGGACAGCCCTACATCACCATTTCGACCGAACGCATCCGCGACGTCATCACCACGGGCGGCGCTCCGATCGAACCGAAGGTGATGGAAAGCACGCAGGGCCTGACGGACGAAATGCTCGGTACGCTGGTAACGATCAGAAATCTCCAGTTCGTATTCCCGCACGGAACCTACTACAACGCCAACGAAGACTCCATTTACGGCGGCGGACGTCCTACCGACCTCGCCCAGTTGCTTCTGGACCGCGACGGCAACACGATCAGCCACTACGTCTACGGCGGCACGAGCGTCGAGACGGGCGCCATGTTCAAACATTACGAACTGCTGACTGACGATCCGATGCTGGATATAACGGGTATTCTGATCAAGGTCGAAAACGAATGGGCGATCAGGATGCGCAACATCAACGACCGCGACAAGCTGACCGAAGCCCGGCGTTACGTGCCCGTCACCGAATTCTACTGGCCCGAAACGCTTCCCGACAAGGAGATACTCGTTCCCAAAGTCGGCACGGGACAGCTGTTCGTGAACTTCGCCCCCAAGGCCGTCATCGCGCAGAGCACCACCTTCCGCCTTTACAGCGGCGCCGCCTATGTCCGCGTCGATGCGTCGGTCAACGGCACCGAGAAGGGATACTATTCCGCCAACTGCGGCGGCTGGGGCGCCCAGTCGAACGACACCTATACGCCGACCCAGAAGGCATGGTACTTCGAGACTTCGACGGCAGGCATTTCGGACGACCTTTACGTATGCTTCTGCACCACCAGCTCGCAGTCGGGCCCCGGTCCCTTCTCGATCGAGTGGGCTGCGGCCGAGGCCGGTCCGTGGACCTTCGTAACCGACTACAAGGCCGGAAACTGGGAGGTAATACCCGGTCCCAAGAACTTCGCCTTCAAACTGCCCGACGGTTGCAAGAACCAGTCTTCGCTCTGGCTGCGGTTCCGCGTCAATTCCGACGAGCGCGTGGACGGCAAGGCCGCCAACAGCGCGACGGGTACGAACCGCATGATCTATACGAGCCTGAAGAAAAAAGTCAATTAATCCGGTGTAACGCAGGATAATCTTGCCGGACCGCTCCCCTCCCGGAGCAATTCGGCAGGATTAGACAAAAATCTAAACAATGAGAAAAATGAAACGATTGATAAAATTCAGATTACCGTATCTGTTCGCAGCCGCATTTCTGCTGTTGTGCATCGGAATCAGCTGTTCGGAAGATCCGACATGGACCAAACCGACGCCCGAACAGGAGGAAATTATCCCCGCCGTCTTCATCGAAGATCTCGTGATGCCCGATGCGGAGGAGATCTTCATCCCGGAGGACCCCATCAAGATCATGGGAACCGGATTCGACAAATACGACGTATTCCTGTTCCGCTCCACGTCGGAAGACCCTGCCGAGGAGACCAAATATTTTCAGGCCGAGATCAGCGAGGTGGCCGAGGATTACGTCATAATAACCGTTCCCAAGACGATCGACCTGCGCTCGTACGAGCTTATCCTGAAGCGTTACAACAAGCAGCAGGTGCTGGGGCCGATGACCATCTACAAGGCGCACTTCCCCGCGATTCCCGATCAGGCGGGCATGACCGTCAAGGGCCGCGTCTACTGCGGGAAAAAGGCGGTCGCAGACGTGGTGGTGTCCGACGGAGTCATCGTCACCAAGACCGACAAGGACGGCGTCTATTACCTGCCCTCGGAGAAGAAAATGGGGTACGTATTCGTTTCCATCCCCTCCGGATACAACATCGAGAGCGAAGCGGGTTATCCGGCCTTCCCGGCCATGAGCCAGCAGCTGCTCAACGAAGACAACGAGCAGCACGATTTCGCGCTTACGGAGATCCCCGGCGGAAACACGAACCATGTGATGATGGTATTCACCGACCTTCATCTGGCGAGCAAGACCCCGAACACGGCAGGCAAATATGCCGACATCGACCAGTACAAGAACAAGTTCATGCCCGACATCACGGCCGAAATGGCGCAGTATGCGAACGTGTATGCGCTCTGTCTGGGCGACATCACGTGGGATGCGTTCTGGTACAAAACCATGAATCAGGGTCCTGAGAACATGGTGGAGGTACGCTACCAGCTGCCGAACTACAAGGAGTTGATGAAGAACTTCCCCTGCCCGGTTTTCAACGTGATCGGCAACCACGACAACGATCCGAAAGTGGTCGGAGACTATTTCACCGAGCTGCCTTTCAAGCAGCACATAGCTCCTACCTACTATTCGTTCAACATCGGCGACGTACACTACATCGTTCTGGACAACGACCAGTACGACAATTACAACGGCGGCAGCCGCATCGAGCGGATCGGTCTGCTCGGCGACTCCGACCCGCAGAAATGGCAGATGGCGTGGATAGCCGAAGACCTGAAATACGTGGACAAGTCCAAGAAGATCGTGGTCGCCATGCATGCCCCGATGACCTCGGCCGGCCTGAACCCGATCGTGACGCTTTCGGGCGGAAACGACCTGCTCGGTCTGCTGCAGGGTTATCAGGTGGAATTCCTCACTGGACATACGCACAACAATCACCACGCGAAGATCGCCCAAGGCGTACGCGAGCATAACGTAGCGGCCGTATGCGGCACGTGGTGGTTCAACGTGAAAAGCGCCAACGGAGGCGCCGACTACGACTTGTGCAAGGACGGCTCCCCGACGGGATACGGCGTATTCAAATTCAACGGAACGGCCGTGCAGTGGTACTATAAGGGGATCGAGGTGGCCCGCAACGAGCAGTTCGCCGTATACGACATGAATTTCGTGAAGAGCGACTACAAGAGCGCCGTGGGCGCCAAGGCCAACGAAGTGCTGGTCAATGTCTGGAACTGGGACGAAGACTGGACGGTATCCGTGACCGAAAACGGACAGCCGCTCACAGCGACCCGCGTATACCGCAAGGACCCGACGCACTACACATGGCAGAAAGACGTACTGGAACCGGCCCACGCCCCCGGATCGCCAAACAGCACCTACCTCACGGGCTACAATGCCCATATGTTCTCCGCCATAGCGCAGGTTCCCGGCTCGACGATCAAGGTCGTCGTGACGGATCCGTTCGGCGGTGTCTACGAGAAGACGATCGTACGGGAAATTCCTTCGAATCTGCCGGCGCAATGGGTATTTACAAAGGGCGTCAACGTCGATGAGTTCGTCGTGGACACAAAATGCCGTCGGCAACCGGAAAGGGCTATATCAGCTATATCAGCAACTGCGATCCGGCACTCGACGTAAACAACAAGATAGCCCGCGCCAATACGGCCGGCGAGCCTTATATCACGGGCGGATGGCCGGGCGACTGGTGGCTGTTCACCATTCCGGAAATGACCATAAAGGCCGGAACGGTCATCAACGCCAAGTTCCACGCACGCGCATCCGGAACCGGTATGAAATACTGGATGCTGGAGTACTACGACGGCGGTGAATGGAAGCCCGGAGCGCCCTTGTAGACGACGACCGTCGGAGAGGGCGATCAGGCGCAGACGTTCTCTTACAATTATGAAATGATGAATACGGACCATTGCCTGATCGACCGCAACATGACGTTCGAGCATGCCATCAATAACGGGGATATTCTGATCCGGCTCCGTTGCATGGCCAACTGGCAGGCCAGCGGAAAGGGAGCCTTAGCCGCCCCCAACGGCGGTACGCACCGCATATCCGTACAAAACAATATCAACCCCACGATCTCGATCGTTCAGTAAACGGGATCGGACAGCAAACAGAACGGCCGCTTCTTTCGGAGCGGCCGTTTTATTCGTCTACAGCCGAGCAAATGCGCGTCATAGCAGACGATCCCCGACCGGGCGGACATTTGGCCGTCGTTCTTACGTCTCAGAAATAAGTATTACTCCATAGCAACAAGAGTATGCTTAAAAATTAGGATGAAACGGGATGCAACTTCCCCTTTTGCGTTCGGCTTGGTGCGCACAATAAAGTTGCCAGAGGGACATTCTGATTTAAGTCTACCCATAATTTCCGATTTTTTACCATCACAAAGATGAATCCAAAAATTGTCAATTTTTTGTCAATTTTATTTAACCGGAAATGTCCCTTAAATACTAACGGCACGATTATGAATCGTGCCGTCGAGTAATTTAACTATGTCATTTTGAGCCATTTCAGCCCAAAATTCTTTTCAGTACTCCTCTTCATTAAAGAAGAAATCGTCTTTCGAGGGGTAATCGGGCCAGATGTCTTCGATAGATTCGTATATCTCGCCTTCGTCTTCTATTTCTTGCAGATTTTCAAGCACTTCAAGAGGTGCACCCGAACGTACTGCATAGTCGATCAGTTCGTCTTTCGTGGCAGGCCAAGGGGCATCTTCGAGTTTCGATGCCAATTCAAGTGTCCAGTACATAATTTCAATGTTTTTAAGTTCCCAAATATCAGCGGATTAGCCAAACCGAAAACGGGACTGTTCCGCCATCACTGATTTGCAAAAGTATAAAAAAAACGAGAAAAACAAAGAAAAAACAACAAAACATCGCCGGTGCAGGATAAACACGCTTGCACTCAACAGATTACGGAATCCACAAGGTTTCATCGACCTCGTAATGCGCCGTAAGCATGCGTCCGAGCGCATAGAAGTAATCCGACAGCCGGTTCAGGAACATCAGCGCCTCGGCGTCCGTGCCGTATTTCTCGTCGGCGCGCAGTGCGGCGCGTTCGGCACGGCGGCAAACCGTGCGGCAGACATGGCACATCGAAACGACGGCGTTGCCGCCGGGAATCGTAAACTTGTCGATCGGCGGTACGGCAGCCTGCAAGGCGTCGATCCGCCCTTCGAGCCACGTGACGGCTTCGGGCGCCAGCGGAGCGACCTTCTCGCAGCCCGATTTCCCGCGGGCCAGCAGGGCTTCGACGGTCATCAGCCGCGAAAGGATGCGGTTCAGGTCGTCCACATACGGCGTCAGTGCGGCATCGGAGCGCATATTGTCGCACAACAACGCCGTAAAAGCCGCCAATTCATCTACCGAGCCGTACGCTTCGACCCGTTCGTCGGTCTTGAAAACCCGCTCGCCGCCGACCAGAGACGTGGTCCCCTTGTCGCCCGTTTTGGTGTATATTTTCATATCCGGAAATGTTGTTTCGGCAAATTATTGTTGAAAATCAGCAGGTATCCCCTATTGTCCACCGTCGTCGAACGATGCGCCGCCACGATCTGACGGCACAACATCTGGCGATCCTGTCCCTCGCAGGGCGACATCAGGGCGACGGTATGCCCCGCTTCGCCCGCGGCGGCGACCAACGCCAGCGTCTCCGCACGGGGCAGGTCCCGCGTCAGGATACAGAATTCGGCATCCGCACGATTCAGGCCAAACGTACCGTAACCGCAATGAATCGCCACGTTTTGCAACTGTATCGCCCGGCGTTCGGGAACTCCGGTACCGCGCAACGCCCGGTACAGCCGCCGGTCACCCGGCAGCAGCTCGCCGCGCATGAATACCTCCCGTACAATATTATATACGAAGGGCGAATGGACTCCGTGCCCCCGAAAATAACGGGCGCGGACCAGCCGGTTGTGCAGTTCTGCGATCCGTCCGTAAAAACCCAGTCCGATAGTGCGGCCGCCGATCCTCATCTCCCCTACTTTTTCAGCATGCCCGCCAGACGGCCCGTCGAAAAGGCGATCTGCAGGTTGTATCCGCCCGTATTGGCGTCGAGGTCCAGCACCTCGCCCGCAAAGTAAAGTCCTCGGACCTTCAGCGACTCCATCGTATAGGGGTTCACCTCGTCGCAGCAGACGCCGCCGGCCGTCACGACGGCATATTCGAACGGCGCATAATCCGTAAGCGGGAAGGTGAATCCCTTGAGCGTCTTTATCAGGCGGCCGATCTGCTCTTCGGTGATTTTGCTGACGTAATTCTTGCCGTTGACGTCCATTTCATGCACAAGAGTCAAGACGAGCGGCTTAGGAACCAGCTTACGCAGCAGTTCGGTGAAAAACTCGGTCGGCTCCATATCGGCGATCTCGCGCGCGATCCGCTCGCGCAACACCTCTTCGGTAAGCGCGGGTTTGAGGTCCACGACCAGTTTCACGCGCCGCTGGTCGATCAGCGCATCCACCGCGTCGCGGCTCATCCGCAGCGCCACGGCGCCCTCGATGCCGCGCTGCGAGAATCCCAGTTCGCCGAACTCCTCGCGCACGGGCTGGTCGTCAATCCAAAGCGTCGCCCGGACGTTGCGCAGCAGAAGGCCGTCGAGGTATTTGATCTGCGGATGCGACGAGACGAGCGGCGTCAGCGAAGGGCGCACCGGCTCTACGGAGTGCCCCAAGTCGGATGCGAAGGCGTATCCGTCGCCCGTGGAACCCGTCGCGGGATAGGAAAGCCCTCCCGTAGCGACGATGACGTTCGGGCACTCCTCCTTGCGTTCGAAACCGCGCTTGTTGATATAGCGGACGCCGAAGACCTTGCTGCCCAAGGTCATAATCCCGGTGACGCGCGTATTGTATATGATTTTGACGCCGTTCTCGAAGCAATATTCCAACAGGGCCGTAGCGATGTCCCACGCCTTGCCGCTTTTGGGAAAGACCCGTTCACCGCGCTCGATTTCGAGCTTCACGCCCGCCCTCTCGAAGAAGCGGATGGCGGCGCGGTTGTTGAACTCGGCGAAGGCCGGCGCGAAAAACTCCGCATTGATCCGCACCTGCGAGGCGAACTCCTCGGCAGGGCGGGCGTTGGTGACGTTGCAGCGGCCCTTGCCCGTGATGCGGACCTTACGGCCCGATTTCTCCATCTTCTCGATGAGCAGCACACGTTTTCCGTTGCGCGCGGCGGTTCCTGCGGCCATCATGCCCGCAGCCCCCGCACCGACGACGATGACGTCGTACGGTATGATCTCTTTTTCTTCCAATTGCTCCATACGACCGCAAAGATAGGCAATAATTCTTTCTTTACGGAAAAATTTTTCTATCTTTGCGGCCGTTAAAACCGTTCTAAAAGATATGTTGAGCAGAAGATTACTTCGTATTAAGGTCGTCAAAGCGCTGTTCGCGCACCTCAAATCGGGTGCAGACAACATGATTGCGTCCGAGAAAACGCTGATGACGTCCGTCGACAAGGCCTACGACCTCTACTTCCAGATACTGATCCTGCCCGTGGAAATCGCACGTTACGCCGAGCAGCGTCAGGAGCTGGCCAAGCAGAAAAAACTGCCGACACACGAAGACCTCAACCCCAACACCAAATTCGTCGACAACCAGATCATCCGCGTAATCGCCAACAGCGACGCGGTGAACGACTATGCGGCGGCCCGCAAGCTGAACTGGACGCGGTATCCGGAGTTGATACGCACGCTCTACACCCAGCTGACCGAAAGCGACTACTTCAAGGATTACATGGCGCGTCCGGAGCGTTCGTTCGCCGACGACCGCAAACTGCTCGAAGACTTCTTCAAGGAGCTTCAGAGCTGCGAACCGCTGGACAACGTGCTGGAGGAGATGTCGATCCTATGGAGCGACGACCTGCCCTATATCGTGATGATGATCCTGCGTTCGCTCTCGAACCTGCGCCCGACGCACACGGAGCTGAAGGTTCCCGCGAAATTCAAGAGCGACGAGGACCCGCAGTTCGTCCGGACGCTGTTCGAAAAATCGCTCGTCAATTACGACTCCTATCAGGATTATATCGAGAAATTCACCTCCAACTGGGACGTGGAGCGCATCGTCTTCATGGACAACCTCATCATCGGCACGGCGATGGCCGAGCTGACCTCGTTCCCGTCGATTCCGGTCAAGGTGACGCTCGACGAGTACATCGAGATTTCGAAATACTACTCGACGCCCGGCAGCAGCACTTTCATCAACGGCGTGCTGGACAAGATCGTCGATTCGCTCACCGCCGAAGGCCGCATCAAGAAAGCGGGCCGCGGCCTGATCTGAGGTCTGATGCCGCGTGTCTGTCTGTTGCTGCTTCTGGCCGCGTCGCTCGCGGCATGCGGCGCCCGGCAGGTGAAGACCGAACGCAAAGGCCGGATTATCACCCTCACGGACAAGATTCTCGACACGGGAGGTACGGACACCGTGCGTTTCGGACGCCTGCATTCGGGCGAAATCGCCCAGCTGCGTCTGTGGCTGGCCAACGAGACAAGCGGACCGGTCGTCATCGCCAAATACGGCCGCAGCTGCGGATGCACGACGCTCGAATATGACAATCAGCCGATTAACGCCGGCGATGCGCAGCAGGTGACGCTCACTTTCGACGCAAGGGGCGAATGGGGCTGGCAGCTCAAGACGCTCGACGTCTCGTTCGCCGGGGCACGCAGTCCCCTCCGGCTGTTTATCGAAGCCGAAGTGGAATAAATAGTTGCGTATTCGACAATATTTCGTATATTTGTCCCGTTACAGAAATTAAACACTAAAACATAACGACGTATGATCAATTTTCTTCAGGTGCCGCCCGTAGAACCCCAGCCGGGTTTCATGCAGCAGTACAGTTTCATCATTATGATCGGCCTCATGG
>OIWQ01001340.1_pt1 | contig 29785 bp, 26 predicted proteins | sample 1587571 | NCBI WGS metagenome assembly OIWQ01 (sample SAMEA3888910, study PRJEB22519) | human gut metagenome | biome: human gut; feature: human-associated habitat; material: faeces | place: Denmark | collected 2010 | reverse complement strand
CGACTCATAAATCTACCCTTAATCGTGTATTGGATGATAGTTGCGGATTTTAGGACAAACAGGGGTGTCCACCAGAAATGCCCTGTCGGGAACAGACAACAAACCGAGTGGAGAAACAAAGCCTGCTTTGACTATCCCGAGGTGCGAAGGAGGAAGAGCCAAAGGCTCAACTCCCCTTAAAACCATTAAGAGGAAGTCGAAGGAAGTTCCCCATTGGTATGCTCTCCGTGTTACCTACGGACGCGAAAAGAAGGCATACGATTATTTGGTCGGAAAGCATGTAGAGGCATACTATCCGACAATCAAGACCGTCAAGGAAGTTGACGGCAAGCGAAAGACCGTTGAAGAATCTCGTCTTCCCAATATTTTCTTTGCACGTGGAACGGAAGAAGAGATAAAGTCATTTGTTTACGACAATATAAACCTCCCTTACTTACGTTTTTACTATAAGCACACTCACACAGGTGCGCGCATTATGAAGACTCCTCTGATTGTTCCAGACAATCAGATAAAGAGTCTTCAAATTATTTGTGAGAAAGAGGGATCTGACACCTTAGTTTTGCAAGAAGAAGTAACGAAGTTCAAACAAGGCGAGAAGGTAAAAATCATCGAGGGTGATTTTGCCGGAGTAACTGGTATAGTAGCACGTTATCATGGACAACAAAGAGTGGGTTTGGTTATAGATGGTTTATTGACAGCTATAACAGCATACATTCCGACAGCTTTTCTGCAAGCCATCGACTGACCATCTTTACCAGGAGGTCTCGCTTTGACCATGATATTATTAAGTTTGAGTGAAATAAATCCAAATATCACCTGTTGAGGATGTTTGGTAAAAAAATAGTGTATGAGCGTTTCATGGATTGTTGATTGTCTGTCAATCTTCGCGTTATGTATTTTGATTATCGGAGTGGCCATACCACGTGTCCAGTTGTTGGCCTACCGCAAGAATCTGCTAGACAAACCCACCAAAGATATCCTTGGTGTCGTTGACGATATCAGAGGAGTGGGCTACCATGTCAAGTTCATCGCCCAGTCCATAAGTGTACTGATTATCATTTTCAGTGGTGTGGAACTGTCAGGCCTCCACACCCTGTTGCTGCTTGCATCATGGCCTCAGTGGACGGTTGTCCCCCTCACCGCGCTTGCCATGGTATTCATCATCAATGCCATCAACCTCATCGACGGCATCGATGGCCTGGCCTCCGGTCTGTGCATCGTATCCTTTGTCTGCTACGGCATCGCCTTTGTATTTTGCAGTCAAAACATCTACGCCCTGTTGTCGTTTGCCTTTGTCGGAGTGCTCATCCCGTTCTTCTATTACAATGTGTTCGGCACACAAAGGAAAAGGAAGATTTTCATGGGAGACACGGGCAGCCTCACCTTAGGAATGATGCTCTGCTTCCTCAACATCAAACTCACCCAGATGCCACAAGACTCCCTGCCCCACATCAACAAGTACCTGCTGGCCGCCTTGCCGCTGATGATACCGTGTTTCGATGTGGTGAGGGTGTTTGCTTACCGTCTGCTCCATGGCAACAACCCATTCCTGCCCGACAACAACCATATCCACCACCGCCTGATAAGGACAGGACTCAGTGAACGCACAACCATGATCACCCTCATCCTGTCATCGGCCCTGCTCACCTTGACCAATGTGATGCTGTGCAACGATTTGGGGGTCATGTTGCTGCTGGCAGCCGACATCACCCTCTGGATAGTGGTCAACATCATCATCTACCTGTTGCTGTAACGCAAAGAAAAAAGAACGAACAACTCATTGATTGAAAAACAATAGATGAAAAATAGAGAAATTATATTGAATTGGCGTCATGCCATGCTATGGATAGCGGCAGCATTGCTGTATTCATGCTCCACTCCTAAAGACATTGCCTACTTCCAAAATGCCATGCAGCTCCAGGGCATGGCACTCCAGGCAGAACATAAGTTCCGTCTGCGCCCCGAAGACAAAATCAGCATTGTGGTGAACAGCAGCAACCCCATGCTAGAACAGCAGTTCACCCTCACTTCGCGGGGCAACAGCAACAACATCCTCGGTGCCGAAACGCTGCCCGCCGCAGTCAGCAGCAGCGGGTCGGGAAGCTCAATCATAGCCTACACCGTGGACGAACAGGGCACCATCGACTTTCCCGTGCTGGGCAAGATACGCGTAGAGGGCATGACACGCGAGGAGGTGGCAGCCTATATCAAGGAACGCCTCATCGCCCGCGAGTTGGTGAGTGAACCCATCGTCACCGTAGAGTATGTCAACATGAGCGTCAATGTGCTTGGCGAAGTGTCCAGTCCCGGCAATGTGCCCATCACCAAAGACCACTTCACCGTCATCGACGCCCTAGCCAAGTCGGGCGACCTGACCATCAACGGCAACCGCCGTGCCGTCATGGTGAGCCGCAACAACAATGGGGTGAACGAGGTGCATCAGATTGACCTTACCGACATGCAGCAGACAATGCTTTCAGACGGCTACTATCTGCAGCAGAACGACCTGGTGTATGTCACCCCCAATGACAAGCGCAAGCGCGACTCCACCAATACAGGCAACATATTCCACACGCCCTATATCTGGATGTCAATCATCTCTATGCTCGCCTCATTAATCGCAATATTCAAATAATAAGATACCAATGAACAGCAATACATCTTTTAACAAACAGATAGAAGAGTTTCTGTCGTTGCAGGATTTTTGGATATTATGCCGCAGCCATTCCAGTTGGTTTGGCCTCTCCCTCGCCATGTTTCTGCTGGTGGCCATCTATTACCTGTCCATCACGCCCGATGTTTACACCTGTGAGGCTTCAGTACTGGTAAAAGAGGAGACCACCCAAGGCACCGTGACCCAGAGCTCAAACGGCACCAACTTCAACAACATGGCGCTGATACAGCAGCAGACCAATGTGCCCAACGTGCTCCGCCAATACAAATCGCTTGCCCTGCTCACCGATGTGGCCTACCGCCTCGATACCATCAGGACAAAGAGCGAGGCCAAAAGGGTGGCACATACCCTACGAGGTGGACTAACCACGACACTCGACGATGAGAAGTCAACCATCATCAACCTGAAATACACCGACACTTCACCCGGGCGTGCAGAGCGAGTGCTCAACACCATCATAGAGGTCTATAACGAACGGTGGATCAACGAGAAAAAACAGATGGCAAGAAACACGGCAAGTTTCATCGATGAACGTCTCGTGGTGATAGAGAAATCGCTCAACCAGGTGGATGACAGCATCTCCACCTTCAAGACACGCCACCATATCACCAACCTCGAACAGGCCAGCGACCTCTACCTACAGCAGCAGAACGAGTCGGAGACGGAAATACTTCAGCTCACCAACCAACTGCACATGGCACAATACATCCTTGATGTGCTGAAAGACAACAAGTCGCGCTACAAGCTGCTGCCGGCACACACAGGTTTGACCAGCAGCGAGGCAGGCCAGCAGATAGCCCAATATAACACCTTGCTGCTGAAACTGAAGAACAGTCTTGAAGGCACCTCCACCCAGAACCCCATCATCATGCGCCAGGAGGAACAATTGGGAGAGATACGCCAGAACATCATCGCCACCATCTCCAACTACATCAAGACCATTCAGATACAGATAGGCTCGATGCAGGGCTACAATGCCGATGTAAAGGAGAAGGTGACATCCAACCCCGACCAGGCCAAGAAACTGCTGTCGGTGGAGCGCGACCAGAAGGTGATGGAGAGCCTCTACCTCTACCTGCTACAGAAGAAAGAGGAGAACGAAATCAGCATGACCTATACCCCGGCACCCACGCAGGTGGTTGACATGCCCCACGGCAGCCCGTTTCCCACCTACCCCAACAAGAAGAGCGTACTACTTGCTGCCATACTCATAGGTTTGCTCTTGCCCGCAGTCATCATCTTTGTCAGGGAAAGCCTCAACACCACGGTGCGCGGCAAACTCGACATCGAGAGCCGCACCCAGATACCTGTTGTCGGCGAGTTGCCCTTGATTGACAACGGCAAGAAGCGTGTGGAGTTGAACGGCTTCCATTTCAAGAAAAATAAAAGGAGCAGGCGTATGCTTCCACCCCTGTTGGTGCAGCAAGACAGCCAGAACGCCATCAACGAAGCATTCCGCATATTGCGCTCCAACATAGAGTTCATGTCCGACACGCCCAAGCACAAGAATGTGTATCTTGTCACCTCAATGTTTGCCGGTTCGGGCAAGTCGTTCATCACCATGAACCTGGCTTTGGCATTGGCCATCAAAGGGCGCAGGGTATTAGTCATCGACGGTGACATGCGCCGTGCCACCGCCACACACACCTTCGGCAACAGAGAGGTTGGTCTGGCAAACTATCTCGGTGAGAAGGTAGAGCATGTAGAGGAGGTCATCTACCAGCACGACGAACACCCCTCGCTGTATATCCTTCCTGTGGGCACCACCCCTCCCAACCCCACCGAACTGCTGTCAAGCCCGCGTATGCCCCTGCTGCTTGAACAGGTGCGCCCACAGTTCGATTTCATCCTCATCGACTGTCCGATGACAGAATCATTGGCCGATGCCAGCATCATCGAGCACCATGTCGACCGCACACTGTATGTGGTCAGGGCAGGCCTGTTCCAGTGTCGATCGGTGTATCAGCTCGATGCCCAAGTGCAGAACGGTAAATACAAGAATCTCTCCATTGTGCTCAACGCCATCAAGCCGGTGAGCCAATACGGTTACAAATACGGCTATTATTACAACTACAAATACTAAATTATGAAACGACTTCACATATATATATATTGCTGTCTTAGTGTCGTATTGCTTGTATATAGCAGTATGGCCTATGCTGGAGATACCAAAGCGGGCGGCAATATCCCTGGGAAAGACAGCTTATACATCCAGATTTACGGAGGTATTAACAAGTCAGCCAACGAGAATCTCCCTATGTCGGAGTTCTCGTCATATCCATTGTCCGGAGGATTTTTTATTGGCGTCGGCAAGGAAGTCAACGCCCTATGGGGGTGGCGCACGGCACTGAGATACAACCACAACAAGAGCCGCAATGTGCCGGAATGCGAATCGCCCGATACCTGGGGATGGAATAACATCGGACTGTTTGTTGATGCTACCTTTGACATCACCGACGCATTGAAACTACCCGTAAACAGGGGCACACGTTTTAATTTGAAGGCATTTGCGGGCGTTGGCGGAGTATATACCTTCGGATTTCCCATGCAAACGCCATTATCATATTCAGAATCATACTCCAGAAACAGCACCGTGGGATTCGGCATGAGGGCTGGACTCACAGCCACCTATCTCATGTCACACAAATGGCGCATTGGTGCAGAACTGAGCCAAACTATGTTCAATGACAAATTCAACGGCGTGAAATCGGGTTCCCCATTTGACGGGCGAAGCAACCTGAAAGTGGGTGTAACCTATCTTTTTGGCAAGAAAAAGAAAGTTAAGACTGACACGTCACCCATAATATATGACAATCGCCTGCGCGACATCCCGGCACTTCCTTTCAAGATTCCCGGTGCAGAGGACACAAAGAATCGAGCCATAGAGGGGCGTGCCTTCCTTGACTTCCCCGTAAATGAGACAGTCATATACCCACGTTACCGACGCAACCCAGAAGAATTGCAGCGTTTGAACAAGACTATCGAGAATGCACTGTTCGACAAGTCATTCAAGGTGCATCGTGTAGTGTTGCATGGCTATGCCTCGCCCGAGAGTCCCTACTCCAACAACACGCGCCTTGCCAAAGGCCGCACCCAATCGCTGAAGTCATACGTCTGCCGAAAATTCGGTATTGACGAATTCGTGGTTGAGACACACTACACACCAGAGGACTGGGACAACCTGCGTTCCTTTATCGAGACATGTGGCGAGAGCCGCCGGGTGAAGGGAAATGTTTGGTATGAGCGTGAAAGCATAGTGGAAACCCCGGTGATGCCGCAATACGTCATTGACAGTCGCAAAGAGCTGCTCGATGTGATTGACCTTGACATAAGTCCCGACGAAAAGGAGGCTATGCTTAAGAAAGTGGATAACGGAAGACCATACAACTGGCTTCTTCAGAATGTATATCCCGGACTGCGCCACACCGACTACATTATAGAATATGTGGCGCGCCCCTTCAATGCCAAGGAAAGCAGAAGGCTCATCTACACTCATCCCGAGGCGTTGAGCATAGAGGAGATGTACAAGGTGGCACAAACCTACGAGGAAGGCAGCGACGGCTGGTTAGATGCCTTGCTGATAGCAGCCAATCTGAACCCCGAAGACAAGACTGCCAATCTTAATGCTGCTTGCGGCTGCGTAAAGACAAAGCGCCTTACAGATGCGCGCAGATACCTGAAGAAGGCTGGAACCACGCCACAAGCCAACTATCTGAGGGACGTGATAGATGCCATGGAAGGCAAAAAAGCATGGAAGATAGAAAACGAAAAAGTGATTGTAACAGAAGATAACTAAATGAATATGAAAAAAATGTGTTTCAGACAAATGACAGGATGGACGATAGCGTCTGCTCTGATATGTGCGGGTTGCTCCACTGATGATGGTTACTCAGAATACCAACGCACGGAAGCATCATTCATGCGAGATTTGGGAGGCGACGTTAGTTCTCTGCAATGGTGGAAAACCGCCGTTACTCTGAAGGTGACTGTGGAAGCGGAAGGCAAGACAACACTATGGGCTATGTCAGAGGAGTTTGGCGGCATGCTATACGATATGGCTACAGTTGAAGGGAACGATGCTGTCAGTTTGACAGTTCCACAAGGCCAAGGCAACAAGGTATGCCTCGTTGCTATAAACAAGAACATGTATGATTCGCAAACCATCACACTGACAGGCAAGGCCGAAGAACCAGTGACAGTGAGCCTTCATACCGCTGCTACCCGCGCCACAAGCGACTACACTCCCACCACACTCTACGGGAACAGCGCAAAAAGGGATGCCGAATACTACCAGTTCACTCCTGAACAGATGGACGACTGGCACAACATGATGAGCATCATGAGCCAAGAAAGTGTGAACGCAAAGACGGGACACGGACTGAACGTGGACTACGAACTGGAATCGAACGGCCCGTTCTACATCACATGGGTAGCGGGAAACAGCCTGTCCACCTCACCACATGTGCTTGGCTATTATTACCACTCGCCTGGCACATACGAGGACATCCAATATGTAGATATAGCGGAGACGGAGGTCTATGATTATATAGACGGGCTTGCCAAGGTACAGTATCAAGTGAATGAGACCACGGCAGAGAAATATGGAGTGACTGCCAATCATTGGTATGGCGCCAACTTCGACATGAAAGACACTTGGGTCTCAAACCCCACATGGGGACTGCGTGCCAACGACGACACCTATAGCTGTATGGCTGCCTACAAACGATATGGCAAAGGCATCACAGCACTTCGAGGCATTACCTTTAAAGTGGACGTTCCCAAGGGGATGCGCGTAGGATTCTATGACCGATGGGACATGACCCCACGCCCCGACCAGTACGACCGGCTTGTCAGATATGGCGTAAGGCCCTACACCACCCGCGACAACTTCATGGGAACAAGTTATTCGGCGGAGAGGATGAACGTGGTTAACCAGAACGGGAATTTCCGAAGCTTCATTGACGAGCATGAGAACGTGATGTGGATGGGTATGGAAAACGATATCACAGGCGGCGACCTTGACTGCAACGACGTTATCTTTGGTGTCACCGTGAAAATGGCCATCTACAAGCCGGGAGTAGTGGAGCCGGATTTGCAACCCATTCCTGAATCTGACGAAGTGATGCCCTGGACCATTGCCTTCGAGGATGTGGCACGTAATGCCGACTTCGACTTCAACGATGCCGTCATCAAGATTGTTCCTGACCCGAAGAACGAGCAGTGCCGCGTCACCGTCATGGCGGCTGGCTGTACGTCACGCATGTACCTCCACTATGACGGTCCTGACGGCGACCAGAACCTGGGAGAGATACACGAACTGCTGGGAGGCAAGCATACCGACCTCATCAACACGCCTATGGCCGTTGCTTCCACTCCGTTTGTAGAGGCGGGCTGCGTGAAATGGCCCAAGGGTTACGATGTTGCCACCGATGCCGGCAGGTTCTACGTGGAGATACAACGAGGCACGTGCGAGGGATGCACCGACCTGATTACGCTGGCCGACAGCCCTGGCAAGATGCCGGAGGCACTGCTTGTGGCAGGCGAATGGAAATGTCCCAAAGAGGGCACTCACATCTTCTCTGCCTACAACATATTTCCCTCATGGGCCAAGGATGCCACGAAGGTCAACTACTGGAGTTGGTACGACTGGCCTGTTTCGGGCAGCTGTGTAGAATATTAATATAATTCATCAACTTGCATATATTATCTGTTATGAAAACGTTACAGCAAAAACTAAATTCCACTTTGTGGATATTCCTTGTCTTTTTCATGGCCTTCTCGGCCTGCAGCGAAGACCTGGGATTGTCGGGCAGTGGGAACGCAGACAACGGCGAATGGCCGTTGAAGAACGTGGACCCCAAACAGACATGGATGACTTCCCAAACTGTGCAGATAGACATTTCTGTTGAAAAGGAAGCCGACATCACCGCCCAGACTATCATGAACGAAAACGTGACCGTTCTGGGACAAAAACACCTGAAGGGTAGCGGCGTGATGTTCTTAGACGTGCCCCAAGGCATTGGGGGCAGCTTCGGACTGGTGTATGACGACGGTGTGTCGCCCAAACAATACCGGCAGATAAACCTGACGGGCAATAATGGCAAGGTCATCGATGTGAGTTTCCAGTCGGAATCAGCCACCCAAGCGTCCGCTCCGGCCATCCAAAGAGCAAGCACACGCGCTGCCACTGCCTCCTCGCTCTACAGCAATAGCATTCTCGCAGACTGCGGCTATATGAACTTCGGCAGCTGGGCATGGGAAGACATCGCTATCGCCCTGACAGAAGGGCTCAAATCCTACGATAATCATAAAGCGATGATTGACTACGAAATCATGTCGCGAGGAGAAGTGACCTCAGGAGGCGAATACCACGCATCTGAAACGGTCTATCTATCCATGCTATACGGCTACACTGGCACCACCGATACCCGAGTAGTGGGCTACTATACCCACAGTGGCAACTATAGCGACATAGAGTTTCACGACATTGCCGACGTTCTGAAATACGACTATTTCAACGGCAAGGCGAAAGTGCAATATCAGTTGGACAATAACACAAGCCAATGGTATGATGCCAACTTTGACCACACAGACGGTGACAAGCTACCAGCATATCAAAACCCAGCACAAAAAATTAATACTCCAAGCAACGCGAATAATTCCGCGCGAAGAGGCGACGATGCCTACAACACGCTCTTGGTGTCGGAAGTTTATGGTGACCGGGTGACAGCCATCAGAGGACTCACATTCGAGCTGAAAATGCCCGAAAAAAAAATCTACGGATTCTATCTGCGCACAACAGCATCGCTCAGCGAAGCACAAAAAACAAAACTCAAAAAACTTGGCATACCCGATGACAAACTTCCTAAATACGCTGCCAACTACACCAATGCCAACATGAACACAGGCAGCGGCAAGCAAGTCATCCGCAGCGCCATGGCCATCTATGACAACTTCACCTTTGTTGGGCTTGACGACAACACGAGCGGAGGCGACTACGACTGTAATGATGTTACCTTTGCGCTCTCCAATGTCAGAGGCGAGAAACTGATACCGAAGTTTACGGAAGCATCACTGAATAGCTCGCTCAACGAAGAAACGTTGAAGGAGCATCCCGAATACAGCAATCCACCCAGTCTGGAAGAAATCAAACACCAGTCGTGGACATTAGCTTTCGAGAATGCCGGCATGGACAACGACTTTGACTTCAACGATGTGGTGCTGAAGGTGACTCCCAATACCACTACCCACCAAGCTGAGGTGAAGCTGCTGGCTACGGGTGCCCAGCGCAAGACGGAGGTTTACTTCGACGGCACATTGCTGGGAGAGGTACACACGCTGTTCGGTGTTGACACAAACACCTTTGTGAATACGACATCAAGCACAGCCACAAGAAAGGCTGTCACCCTGGAAAGCATATCCTGGCCTGAAGATGCCACAATGGAGACACAACGCATGAAGTTCTCGCTGAAGGTGTACAATGAGGACGGCACGCTTGACCGCGAATTCTCGATGGCAGACCTCCTTAACGACCGGAAATCTCCGCAGGCTCTCTGCGTGGCAGGCGACTGGCAATGGCCCAAGGAAAGGGTAAACGTATACACCGCCTACCCTCTCATCGGTAAATGGGGTGTGAACTTCAACAACTCCGAGTACAGCAACTGGTATGCCCATCCCAAAGAAAATACCGTGGTTACCCCATTGTCTGAGTAGCGTTCCTATCTATTAATGACACAAGAAACACAAGCGAATAACAGGCGAATAGCAAGAAACACCATTGCACTCTACATCAGAATGTTTTGTTCAATGGTGATTTCCCTTTTCACCAGTCGAATCATTCTTGATTCGCTGGGGGTGAGCAATTATGGGATTTATAATGTAGTTGGTGGGTTTGTAGCCATGTTCAGTATCATGTCGGGTGCGCTCACCAACTCCATTTCCCGTTTCTTGACCTTTGAACTGGGGAAAGGCGATACAGAGAGATTAAAACGAGTTTTCTCCACATCGCTGAATGTGATGTTTGCGTTGTCTGTTGTGGTGCTGTTGGTTGGAGAAACTGTAGGACTATGGTTTGTCAACAGTAAGGTCAACATACCGGCTGACAGGCTGGAAGCCGCCCTTTTTGTATATCAGCTTTCCATAGCAACCTACATAATGGGGCTGATAAGTGTTCCCTACAACGCCAGTATCATATCACACGAGAAGATGACCACATTCGCCTATATCGGCATTTTCGAGATAGTGATGAAGCTCGTGATTGTATATACACTGTATATTTCTCCATTTGACAAACTAAAGACTTATGCCTTACTATTGTTCCTGCTCTCGCTGTCCATCCGGCTGATTTACGGCATGTATTGCAACAGGAACTTCAAGGAAGCCCACTACCGGTTCATATTAGACAAGCCATTGCTGCGGCAGATGACGGGATTCGCCGGTTGGAACTTTCTGGCGCAGGGAGCCTACCAGCTCAATGGCAGTGGGGTGAATCTGCTCATCAACATATTCTTCGGCGTAACATTGAATGCTGCGAGAGGCATTGCCGGTCAGGTAAACAACGCAGTATGCCAGTTCACATCGAATTTTATGGTTGCCCTCATGCCTCAGATAACCAAGACTTACGCAGCCGGAGCATTGTCAGAGATGCACAAACTGATAGTCAGAGGGGCAAAGTTCTCCTATTTCCTTTGCTTGTTCTTTTTGATTCCCATCTGTCTCGAAACAGAGTACATCCTGAACTGGTGGCTCATCGAAGTACCGGATTACACGGTAGCATTTGTGAGGTGGACATTGTTCATTACAGCTATCAATATGTTTTCGGGCACATTGATCACCGCGCTGCATGCCACCGGCAACATCAAGCGATATATGATTATAGTGGGCTTGGTGGAGGTGAGCAATTTCCCTCTCACATACATAGCCTTCCTGTGTGGTGCCCAACCGATATACGCCTATTATATATATTTCGGCGTTTATCTGGTGCTGATGTTTCTGCGGCTCTATCTCATTAAAGACCTGATTAAGATGAGCGGAAAGATGTTTATACGCGAAGTGTATGTCAAATCAGCCATGGTGAGCATCACGGCTGTCATCCCGCCCCTGCTCGTAATGACAGTGATGCCAAGCTGTCTTGGGCGGTTGGTCATTGTATGCATGGTGAGTGCCCTTACCACAGTTGGGGCGGTATATGCGTTGGGCTTCACGGTAGACGAGAAAGCGATGTTCGTCAATTATGCAAGAAACAGATTCGGCAATATTATCTCACGAAAGAAAAACAGATCATAACGATGAAGACCAAGATTGTATATTGCATAGTAAGCAACGACGAGGACATCTATCTGGAACAAGCATGGGTGTCGATTTACACACTCAGAAGACATAACCCCGATGCTGAGGTGATTCTGCTTGTGGATAAGGATACAGAATTGACACTTATTGGGAAGCGTAGCGGTATAAAGGAACTTGTCGCAGAGGTGAAGGCTGTCGAAACTCCTGTTGGGTATAATGCGATGCAACGCTCGCGTTACCTGAAAACGAACTTCAGGCACTTCATATCGGGCGATCTCCTTTTCATTGATGCCGACACCGTGATAGGTGGTTCGCTTGCAGGGGTTGACGACATTGATGCCGAGATTGCCTGTGTGCCTGACGAACACCGTCGTTTCAGCGACTTGCTTTCGATTGATTATGCAAAGAAAAGGATTAGTTCTGGATTTGGCATTCAGGAGTATGACTCAGAATTTTACTTCAATTCAGGCGTGATTTATGTGAAGGACACACCACGGATGCACGCTTTCTTTGCTGATTGGTATGAAGCTTGGAAGTATTCGGCTTTTGAAAGGAACACTCCTATAGATCAGCCAGCCCTATTTGTAGCAAACAAGAAGAATGGATATTTAATAAAGGAACTTCCTGGATTCTACAACTGCCTGATTGCATGTAGCCTCAAATATTTATATGGCGGATTGATATTACACTTCTTTTCTGCCCCAGTCAACATGACGTCAAGTGAAATCTCCGTTTTCTACGACCACAGTTTCTTTATGAAATTGAAGGAATATGGGTGCATTGCACACGAAGTGAAAGAAATCCTCGATGACAAATCGAAGTGGTTTAATGTGCAGACGAACATTATTGATACAGCCCATTTAGTGTTCTTATGTAGTTATGTAGGTAATAACATCTATAAATCTTATAGAGAGAACACCTTGCTCTATAAAATGAATGAAAGGTTGTGTGCCTATAAGTTCATGATTAAAAACTATACAAAACAACTCAAGCAATACTACTTACTTTTCAGAGAAGATATACTTCATCGGCAATAGAAGATATACTTCTCGGACCAAGTAAGTATATCTTCTCTTAAAAATCATGCAGTCAAATAAATCTTTAGTCTCTATAATTGTTCCTGTTTATAAAGCAGAGCAACACATCCGTCAGTGTGTTAACAGCCTATTGGCACAAACCTATACCAATATAGAGGTGATTTTGGTGGATGACGGTTCACCCGATAACTGCGGAGCAATATGTGATGAGTATGCTGCAAAGGATACTCGTGTGAAGGTGATTCACCAACAAAATGGGGGCGTAAGTGCTGCCCGACAAACAGGAATCATGCATGCAACAGGAGGGTATTCTATTCATACAGACCCTGACGATTGGGTGGAAGCGAACATGATAGAGGAACTTGTTGCCAAGGCAAAGGCGGAGGATGCTGATATGGTGATTTGTGATTTTTATACAGAATCTAAATCCAGAAAAACCTATGAGGGGCAGAATCCTGGAGAGGATTTATCTGCAAATGCGATTATGCGGAAAATACTGTTTCAGCAGTTGCATGGTAGTTGCTGCAATAAGCTGGTAAAGCGTAGCTGCATTGAGGGGATAGGCTTTTTCCCCCAAGACCTTTGTATCTTGGAAGACGAACTGTACAACATCCGTATTCTGGCGAGAGATATAAAGGTGGCATATTTGCCTAAGGCTTTTTATCATTATAGAGTTGATAATGTGCACTCTCTTTGTAATACCATATCAGACAAAAATTTTGAGTCGAAAATTAAGGCTGTCGGTGAGATAGAATCCTTTTGCCTTGCACATGTTGCAGGAATCAAGCCCTATGATTTCATTCCCATAAAAAAGAATGTACTATTTGATGCCTTACGGACAAAAAGATACAATGCTTTGCTGAAACTCTATCCTGAGCTAAAAGATGCAATGATTGAAAGTGGAACACCTTATAGAATTGTAGCTCCAGTATCAAGTTGTATCGCATTGGCATTAAGAGGATATCCGGCATTGGCTTACACCCTTTACGACTGGAATATGAGGCTAATTAACTATTTGCAACAAATAAAGAGATTTGTTAAACGTTAAAAGAATACCTGCCTTATGCATGCACCTGTAATCTCCATTTCTATGCCAGCTTATAATGTGGAGAAATATATTGGCGAGGCAATAGAAAGTATCGTGGCTCAAACATTCACTGACTGGGAATTGATTATTGTGGATGACTGTTCCAAAGACAAGACATTGGCTATAGCGAGTGAATATGCGGCAAAGGATTCTCGGATTAGGATTATTAAAAGAAATGAGAATTCTGGTAGTGTTCGCTTACCTCGTTTAGATGGAGTTATGGCTGCGCATGGTACTTATATTTGTGCCATTGATTCGGATGATGCCATTGAGCCGGAGTATCTACAAAAGATGATAGATCGACAACGAGAAACAAGGAGCGATATAGTATTATGCCGGATGCGATTATGCAATCAGGCACTTCAGGAAGATGGACGTATGATACCAGATGCCCAATATAATATGAGTAAAATCTTCTGTGGAAGGGAGGCTGTAATAGCAACATTGGGAGGATGGCAGATTGCCATGGCTGGCATGTTGGTTACTTCTGATTTGTACAAGGATTATGTGAAAAGGAATTACAACGCAATCATTAATGCTGTTTATGCAGATGAACTCGACCATCGTAAATTGTTGTTGGAGGCCTCTTTTGTTGCTATGGCAGATGCATCCTATTTATATAGGCAACAGTCTGGTAGTGTAATTCATCAAGTGAGCTTTCGAAGGTTTGATGAACTAAAAGTTGCTATATATTATCTGGATTTTGTTTTTCAAAACTTTTCCAATGACGGTGTCGCTATCAATAAAGTTCTTCAGGAATGTTTGGAAAAGACATACCGTTGCCAACAGATGTTTATTGCAAACAAGAAGGTTTTTAAGAAGGAAGAACGTAATTATATTAGCAAGTTAATAAAGACAACTTATAAAAGAGTGACTTCTAATGAAATCACTGACTTAGGATTCAAATATAAACTGCTATCGGTTTCTTATACCCTGTTTATTGCCACTACATATATTATCAATGCTATTCTATCCTTGAAAAAATGAAGCATCCGAGTGTTTCTGTAATTGTTCCTATATATAACGTATCTAAGTACATCGAGCGATGTGTGCGTTCGCTGATGGAGCAGACTTACGCTAATATCGAATACATTTTTGTGGATGATGCCACGCCTGACGACAGTATGGCCGTATTGGAACGTGTGTTGGAGGATTATCCGCAAAGGGGTTCCAGCGTAAAAATCTTGCATAACATACAGAATCAAGGATTGGCCAAGAGTCGTTTCATTGGGATGGATGAGGCCATAGGAGACTATGTGCTGCATTGCGACAGCGATGACTGGGTGGAGCATGACATGATTCAAGCGCTGGTTGAGGTGGCGACATTGTATGCTGCTGATATGGTGTGTTGTGAGGCAGTAAAGGAAACATCTTCTGGACAGTATCGCTATAGGTATGCATACGATGAAGAGACGAGGGAAAATGGTTTGCTTGCCTTGAACCTTACAGAGATACATGTGGCTGTATGGAACAAATTGATTCGTCGTGCTTTATTCTTGGAACATGACATCCGAAACTATGAAGGAATCAATATGGGAGAGGATAGCGCATTGACTATTCGGCTGAGGTACTTCAGCCGGAAAACTGTTATCGTGCATAAACCGCTTTACCACTACAATCGAATGAATCAGGAGTCGATGGTGGCACGAATCAATGAAAACGGCATCCAACAAGGAATCCGATTGGCACGATATATTGAAGAGTTCTTTACATCTGTTGGAGAAGAAAAACGGTATAGAAGGGTTATCAACTACAATAAATTCTACTCCAAACAGCTATACCTGAGAGTAGCCCATGATTTGAAGAAATGGCGTTCCATTTATCCTGAATGCCACAAGGATATATTTCATTACAAAGGCTTAACCCTTATAGGAAGGATAAAATGGTGGATTTGTGCCTATTTCCCCTATTGGATGTTGTCCCCATTAACCAGAGTAAACAAGGCATGATAGATAGGTCAATGGAAGGATTATCCCAGCCGCTTTGCGCTGTGTGGGTTTCCCATTATTAAGGTGGGTATCAACTTCGATTCGGAAAAGCGTACGATAGTAGATTGGAAGATTGTATCCCAATAAGAAATGTGATAATGAAAGTAGCTGTCATTGTCCTAAATTACAATTCCAGTGCCGACTGCTGCAAGTGTGTGGCTGACTTGAAACGGCAGGAGGGTGTGGAGTTGGAAATCATTATCGTGGACAACTGTTCACGGACAGAGGATGCCTTGGCTGTAGAGAAATTGGCTGCTGAGCAGGGTTGTACTTTTATTGCGGCCGCAGAGAATCGAGGATACAATGCGGGTAATAATATAGGCTTGCGCTATACCATTGAAATTCTAAAAAACTATATTGTAGATTCCTATGTGGAAATTCCTTGTAAATTAAATGATCTTTATAAATATGGATGATTGTATGAATTTAACTTATGTATGTTGTTTTAACAATAAAACCATTTTGGAAGAAATGTTGATGCATTCATTTGCCAATATTGATAAAGCATGGAATCGTAATATCTTGCTTATAGACAATACAAAAGGTAGGTATTCTTCTTGTGCAGAAGCATATAATAAAGAACTATTGAATAAATCAATAGGGGATATTCTGGTCTTTATTCACCAAGATATAGCATTTGAAAATCGAGAGTTTGAAAAGCGTATAGTTCAGGAATTAACTGATAATCCAAATCAAATTTTAGGATTTGCAGGAATGACTGAGCAAGGAGTTGTAGTCTCTAATTTACGCTATCTTAGTACGAAGGAATACATAACAAAAAGGCAGATTGTCGAAAAAACAGAATGCATTGCTGTTGATGAGTGTTGTTTTGCTATGACAGCAGATCTTTATAAACAACTGAAATTTGATGAACAAGTTTGTTTTCATTGGCATCTTTATGCCACAGAAATTTGCTACAATGCACATAAACAATTCGGAACACGGATTTGTGTTATTCCTGAGGAAATCTATCACAAAAAGAATGGAAGTGATGGCTTGCACACTGATATGTATTATTTACGTACTTTATGGAGACTGGCTGATAAATATAGAGCTGATTTAGAGGAAATAAGGACGCCTTGTTATATTGTAAGTACGCATCCAATAAAGTTTTTTCTGAAAATTTTTCGCACATTTATACGAAATCATATTTTGAAGTGATGTCGACGATTTCTGTTATAGTACTTAATTATAATTCCAGTGCCGACTGCTGCAAGTGTGTGGCTGACTTGAAACAGCAGGAGGGTTTGGAGTTAGAGATCATTATCGTGGATAATTGTTCACGAAAAGAGGATGCCTTGGCTGTAGAACAATTGGCTGCTGAGCAGGGTTGTACCTTTATTGCGGCCGCTGAGAATCGAGGATACAATGCGGGTAATAATATTGGTTTACGTTATGCCGCAGGGAAAGGATATAGTTATGCGCTGATTGCCAATCCCGATATGGAGTTTCCGCAGCGAGATTATGTAATGCGACTGGTTGAGGAGATGGAGGCAAGGAAAGAGGTGGCTGTCGTAGCTACAGACATTACATCACCGGAATTAGTACATCAAAATCCGATGATGCCTGATCCAAAGGATTGGCAAAGTAGTTTCAACTGGGTAAAAGTCATTTTGAAACGTTCTACTAAGGAGACTCCCGATTTCATAGGGGATTATAAAACCTCGCATGTATGTAAAAAGGTGAGTGGTTGTTGCCTGATGGTACGCATGGACTTCATTAAACGCATCGGCTTTTTCGATGAGCAGGTCTTCCTTTATTGTGAAGAAGCCATTCTCTCTAAGCAGGTGGAACAGGCTGGATTAAAGATGTACTATGTAGCCAATTTGCAGGCGGTTCATCGACATGTCAAAAGCACCAAAGGAAATCCTCGAAAACGATTTAAGGCTTGGATTTCCTCGCGGCTTTATTTTGAGCGTCATTATAACTACCAGGGTTTTTGGAATCATTTCATGAAGACGATAGGTTGGAAAAGCTATCTGGCAGTGTTCTGCACGGGAGATTATGTAAGAAGCATCATGCAAAGAAATAAGCAATAAAAATGTGGATTCTACAAAAAATCAATTTTATCTATGAGGACAAGGTGCTGGCCACAATCATGCTGGTACTTTTTAATATCATGTTTGTTCCCATAGAGCAAGGTCCATTTAGTCCAGTGAAGATTGGCTTTATGGGTATCTGTCCCTTGATATTCATTGCCAAGAAGCCAATCGTCACCAAGGCACTCGTTCTGGCTACAATTTATTGGGTCGTATGTTATACCATGTCCTTGCTGAAAGGTGAAATGCGATTCTCCACCTTGGGCTTCTTGGGCATGTACTTGATATTGTATATCAATTATTATAGTTTTATTGTAAAAGGCACATTCACGCTGGAGTATTTTACGAAGGTTCTCAAGTATCTGATCATCGCCTACGCTGTGGTGCTGATAGGACAACAGATGTGTGTACTGGTAGGCCTTCGCAACATGCCGTTGCTTAATCTCCAAAATCAGTTCTTCCTATCCATAACGAAACTGCCATCCTTGACTTTGGAGCCCAGCCATTCGGCACGCATTCTCACATTCACGATGCTCGGCTATCTTAGATGTATGGAAATTATGAAAGGTAAAAGAATCACCCTCCAAGAATTGTTCAGCCCAGAACAACGCATTGTGACCTTCTCATTTCTTTGGAGCATGCTGATGATGGGAAGCGGAACAGCCTTTGTGGGCATGGGAGTTCTGAGCTTCTACTTCATAACACGCAAAACTGTTATCTATATTATCCCGTTGATAATCGGAATGTTCATGTTGGGGCAGTCAATGGAATTGAAACAAATGGATCGTGCTGTAGCACTGGCAGAAGCTGCATCAACAGGAAGCGCAGAAGAGGCCATGGCTGCCGATGGCAGCGGAGCAACGAGAATAATTCCCGTGATGAACGTCTTCACAAAGACCGATGTCACCCAACTTGAAACTTGGATAGGAAAAAAAAGCATGGAAAAGGACAAACATTGGTGGATGCGAACAGACACAAAGATATATGACCAATATGGTCTTATCGCATTTATCATATCTTTAGTGTTTATTTATTCTTGTGTCATACGTCATTTTTTCAGCATTGAAACATTGCTGTATTTGATCCTTCTTGGTTTCACACTTGGTAATATTTATTATGCATGGGGATGTTTGATGATTATGACAGGGGTAACCTATTTTCAAAAAATATGTATTGAGAATGATACTATTCGAATTTCCCAGCATAATAATTCAATAAAGCAATAAATATGATTAAAGAACATATTGGATACTCAATAGTTATTGCCAACTACAATAGTGGTCGATTCTTAGAAGATGCTATACTGTCTGTTATTAAACAGAATTATCCAAAAGTACAGCTGATAATTATAGATGGAGGCTCAATAGATAACTCTGTAGATATAATTAAACGGTATGAACAATACATTGACTTTTGGGTTTCAGAAAAAGATAGCGGCCAGAGTGAGGCCTTTAATAAAGGATTTATACAAGCAAAATACGATTGGCTCTTTTGGTTGAATGCAGATGATTTTCTGTTAGAAAATTCTTTGCGGAGCTTGGATAATGAGATGTGCAAGATATTAAATGATGATGCGACATGTCAATGGTTTACATTTGACAATGTGGTGGTAAACGAAGATGGAATGACTAACCGTGTGTTATATGGCCCTGCATGGAATGATTTTTTTTGCCGAAGATTAGGACCTCAAATACATTCAGCCACCTCTGTTTTCCATAAATCATTGTTTGAGTGTTCTTTGCGCTTTGATACTAAGTTGTATTGGTCAATGGATTTAGACCTTTGGTATCAGTTCTTTAACTTAGGTAAGAAGTATCAGATCATTCATCGTTTTATTTATGGCTTTCGGATTAATGATCAATCAAAGACGATTAGTAATGGTGTGAGTTCTTCTATTGAACGTAGTGAAGAACGTTGGAGGCAAACAGGGTATATGTATAAGAAGAATAAAATGCATATTCGAAGAGAGTGGATAAAATGGTGGCGATTATACAAGGCTTTTACAATTTACCCGCAGAATATTTATTACACGTTACTTTATCGTGGAAAACAATGGAAATGGTGGAGTAAATATTAAACTGGAAACATGACTGAAATAACCCTTGCTATCTGCATGTACAATGCAGAGAAATATATTGAAGAGACACTGTCTTGCATTATGGCACAGACCATGCAAGATTTTCACCTGCTGATCGTCAATGATTGCAGCACGGATGGTTCTGTGGAGTGTGTGAAACGATTCTTCAAACAAAATCCTCATCAGTATGAACTTGTTTCGTTACCTGAGAACAAAGGTTTGTGTGCTGGCCGTCGATTTGTCGAGGAGCATGCAACGACGAAATACTTGCTTTTTGTGGATGCGGATGATTGTCCCTTGCCGACTCTCATGGAAAAACTCTACCATAAAATAAGTTCGGATAGCGATTTGATGGCAGTAGGTTGCTATCAGTCGTTTATGGATAGTAAGGGTAAGGATTTGACAGGCGGCATCTTCCTTGGTGAAACTTCCAAAGAGGGGTTTTATGAGAAAGCCAAGAAAGAGAAACTTATCTTTATGCAGCCCACAGCCATCTACGATCGAGCGATTGCTTTATCCGTGGGGGGACATCAAATCGAAGGATTCCCTCTTGGAAAGCCTCGCTATCAAGATTTGTGTGAGGATCTGGATTTATGGACTCGAATGAGTGATCTATATATTCAGGGAAAGGCTATTGTGGTGGTTCCTGAAGTGCTTTGCCGCTATAGGAAACACGAGAAAGCGCTTTCTGCAAACTCGTTGGGTATGCTGCTGCGTATGCGCCACATCAAGATGAATCTTAAAAGAAGGAGAAAAGGTTTGGATGAATGGTCTTTCATAGATTTTCGTGCGCAACTGTCCACTGAGGAAATGAGGAGGTTGGAAAAAGAGGCCTGTGCTGCTGATGCTTTGAGGCGTGCTTATTATCATCTGCGTGCTGGGCATATCATAGCTGGTGTGAAGGACTTGTTTCTTTCGATAAAGAGTAATCCTCACTACTTCGTTGATAAGGTAAAACATAATTTGCTCAGAATGAAATGATGGACAGGATTGAGTTCTTGAAAAAACTGTTTGATTATCTCAATCAACAGATTCGCTATGCGTTGCTTCGCAACTTTGAGGGTCTGCCTGAACAGAATGACAGTCGTGACATTGATATTGCGATTGCTCATAAGGACTATATTAGACATCGTGGTGAATTGGTGCGACTGGTGGAGGAGTCGGGATGGAAGATTGTCACCTATCTAAATAGTGACCGCCTTGTGACATGGGTATGCGGGGCAATAAGTAACAGGGGGACTATCGACTTGGTTCAGTTAGATTTCTTTTTCCATACATCCGTTTATGGATTGATGCTTATTGAAAATAATGACCTGCTGGAGCATAGGCTGTTCAATGGGAAAGTCTATCATGTGGATGCTACGTATGAGTTTCTGGACAAATATCTCTATAATCGAGCGGTCGGAGCCAAATATCCTGAGAAATATAGCATCCAGCGAGAAAGAGCGGTAAAGATACCTTCAACTATAGAGGGAATAAGTAGGGCTTTCGGATGCCCGACTGTAGAAGACTGTGATTCGTCAAGCAAGGAGACTTTATTGTCTGGACTTTTAAAGCAAAACCTACGGCGATATGGACTTAAGGTTTTGATTCATTATCTGAGGTTTGAATATTATCATATTCGGAATTACATCTGCTCCAATACAGGATTTTCCATTGGCTTTACCGGTCCTGACGGTTCAGGTAAAACCACGGTTATTGATTTGATGATAGAAAACTTTGGGGAGGTGTTCCGCAAGGCACATGTCTATTTTCATTTCCGCCCCATGCTGTTCGGCAATCTAGGCGAAGTGGCACATAGTGCAGGCATAAAGAAAGAGGTGGATAGGAGCTACGAAAAGCCTCATCGTGGAGCGAAAACAGGTATGCTGAGTTCATTGCTTCGGTTGGCTTATTATTCCGTGGATTACCTCTTGGGGTATTTTCTGCGGGTGAAGCCTGTAACCCGCATCACCCGACTTGCCATCTTCGACCGTTATTATACGGATATTATTTGTGACAGCCGTCGCAGCCGCATCTATCTGCCTGTGAAGTTTCTTTACGGGTGGGGCAAATGTTTCATTCCCTCATTGGATTACAACATCCTGCTCACGGCTCGTACGGAGACGATATTAACAAGAAAGAGAGAACTGGATGCAGCGGGTGTTGAGGCAATCAACCAGAAAATAGACTATTTGGCGGATAAGCCAGGTTTCTATAAGGTGATGAATGAAGGCACGCCTCAGGAGGCTGTAGTAGGAATTCTGCGAATAGTCTTTGAGAAGCAACATAAGAAGAATATGAAAAGATTATCGTAAGATTATGAATAGTCCATTTTTCTAAATCATTATTCCTGTGTATAATAGGTTGTCACATAAAATGATGCTCTCTACCAAGAGAACCGAACAAGAAAAACTTAAGATATTCGTCTCTGCCTATGCCTGCGAGCCTGGGATGGGAAGTGAGATTGGCGTGGGATGGCACTGGGTGCTGGAGATGTCGAAGTACTTCGAGTTGTGGGTGCTGACACGCGAAAGCAATCGGCACACCATCGAGCCTTGGATTGACAAGCATCCCGCATATAAAAATATCCACTGGCTGTATTACGACTGGCCCCAATGGGCACGTTTCTGGAAAAAGGGTTTGCGCGGCGTGCGTACCTATTATAATATATGGCAGGTGTGTACCAACCATATCGTGAAAAGGACCATGCAGGAGAATGACATCAGGATTTTCCACCATCTCACCTACGGAAACGCATTGTGGAAGGTGAGCAGCTATGGACAAAAGCAATTCTTCATATGGGGACCCATAGGAGGTTTGGAAACCATACCTGAAGAATATTGCAAACACTACGGAAAAAAAAGCTATATCATTGAAAGGATTCGTAGGCAAATAGCTTCGTTGAGCAAATGGAACATGGGATTCAAAAAACGATGCAAAAATGCCAATCTGATATTATGTAAAACCGACTTTACCCGTCAATACATTCCTTCGGCTTATGCCAACAAGACCATCATTTTTACTGATGTTGCAGCTGAAGCAACGCTCTCTGCTTGCCACAAACAAACGGGAAAAAAGGATGTCACCGAATATGTCACTATAGGCCGCCTGGATGCTTGGCGTGGATTTGACCTGATCATTGAAGCTACCCATGCCGCCGTGAAGCAGAATGACCAAATTCATGTGACAATAGTAGGAGAAGGCTATGAGAAGGAAAGACTTGAAAGGATGGTCAAAGACAGGGGGCTTGGCAAATATATATCGCTTACAGGCAAGATTTCCATGGAGAATTACAAAACATTGATGGCTGATGCTGATGTTGTGATCAATGCAGCATTGAAGGAGGGAGCCGTCACTGTTTCATTTGACGCTATGGCAATGGGGAAACCCTTGATATGCATAGACACAACTGGATATACACGATACTTCACGCATGACTATGCAATCATCATACCCAGAAAAGGAAGAGATTTTGTGATAGACCACATCACGAAGGGGATGTTGAGACTTACTGATGTAGAGACAAGAAAAATGATGGGCAAAAAAGCTCAAGATGCTTCCGCTACATGCTGCTGGGAACACCATGGAGCCGAAATAAAAGATGTGATTACCCGAGCATATCGTTCGTAGATAAACCTTTGCATTTGATGACTATCACTGCTGTTTTCAACAAATTGTTTAACCTCGATGAAGGATGCCTGTTCTATCGGTTCAATAATGCCGATGGAAAGATCTGGATAATGCCTGCCAAAAACCTTCGCACAGCAATAGAACTATATCAGCCAAGCGGCTGGAAGGGGAAATGGATGAAAAGAGGATTTCCTATACTGCACAAGATACGGATGGTGAGGAGTCTGATTCATACGGAGAAAATCAGATGCAGATTTGATGGGAATTTGAAGAAGTTGCTGGAGAAGGTAACTGACACGGAAGAATTGGATTTTTCCATCTTCTGCGGAACACCCTGTGTACATCAGAAAATAACGATTCAACTCAGCAAAGGACACAGGATATTGGGGTATTGCAAGGCTACAGACAGTTGTGAAATAGCCGCATTGTTTGAAAATGAAGCACAGTTGTTGAATGTTCTGCATAAAAAAGGTATAAGGAGTGTGCCCGAATGTCTGTTCTGTGGAGATTTGGGCAACGGGGTGAGCATATTCGTGCAAAGTACAACAAAAACAAGTCTGTCAAAGGTGGTACACGAATGGGGAATACTACACGACAAATTTCTGTTACGGCTGAAAGAAGCGACCATTCAAGAAATAGCATTTGAAAAGAGCGACTTTTGTCGGGTGCTCACGGCTTTGCAAAAACATACCGACTGGCTACCCGAAGAGGTGAACAAGGCTATGGTGATGAATGCCGTTGAAGATACGGTCAAGCACTGGGAGGGAAAACGTGTTGGATTTTGTGCTTATCATGCTGACTTCACTCCATGGAACATGTATGTGGAGCAGGACGAACTATTTGTCTTTGATTGGGAATATGCCCAGATGACCTACCCTCCCCTGTTGGATAAATATCATTTTTTCATCCAGACATTCATTTTCGAGCGTCACTGGACAGCCCAGGACATCATGGCTTATGTTGATTCGCCGGATGGGAAATGGATGGACAAGAAACTGTTCAAATGCTATCTGCTGGACATGATAGCACGTTTTACCATAAGAGAAAAGGGAACAATAAACGGCGACATCAGCAGGCTGATGCAAATATGGAGTGGGCTTTTGGCTGGATTAACCATGTAACCATGATTGTAACAAATATCATTGATGAAATCTAAATGAATGAAAACTATCGTTTGTTTCCATCTTTTCAACGATTATAGTGGAAGCCCCAAGGTGCTGAAGATGGTGCTGGAGGGGTTGCTGAACAAAGGCTACAACGTGGACTTGGTGTCTTCGTGTGGCGGTGTGCTGGATGAACTGGAGGGCATGAAGAATTTCAGAAAACATTCGTATTTCTATCGTTTTTCCAACAATCCGGCCATTACCATGGCAAGATATGCTGTGGTGCAGATCTATACATTCTTCCTTGCACTGAAATGGATGTTCCGCCGTGATGTGGTGTTTTATATCAACACGTTGCTCCCTATAGGCGGAGCTTTGGCAGGACGACTCACGGGCAAACGGGTGGTGTATCATTACCACGAGAATGCGTTTATGAAAGGAGTTTTCTACAAGACACTGGCATGGATGATGCAACGTCTGGCTCACGAAATCGTCTGCGTATCGGGTTATCAGGCTTCTTCATTGGCCGACCCAAGCAAGGTGACGGTAATCCCCAATGCGCTGCCCAAGGATTTTGTGGAACGAATGACACCTGATGCCGAAAAGGCTTTCAACCTCAAGACCATACTCATGATTGCCTCGCTTAAAGCATATAAGGGTACAAGGGAGTTTGTTGAATTGGCTGTAAGAATGCCTGAATATCGCTTCATACTGGTGCTCAACGAAACGCAGGAGAATATCAACAGTTTTCTGAATTCTATTCACGGGAAAGCAACCAAGGGTGCCAACCTCAAGATTTATCCTCGGCAAAGCGATACGACACCTTTTTACATGAAGGCTTCTATTGTACTGAACCTGTCGGACAAGGAGAAAGTCATCGAAACATTCGGCATGACAGTGCTTGAGGCCATGACTGCCGGACTACCGGTAATTGTGCCCACTGTTGGTGGAGTGGCTGAACTGGTGGAAAACGGCAAGGATGGATATAATATTGACGTGAAAGACTTGGAACTGATAGAGAAGCGCATACATGAAATGCTGTCAGACAAACAAAACTATATCGGAATGGCCAACAATGCACTGAAAAAAGCAAGGCTTTTCTGTGCAAAGAACATGATTTCTGCCATAGAAACGCTTCTGCAGAATGGCATACGGTAAACCAATAGAATACAAAAAACAATAATTATAAAACAATGAAACGGATTGCAATAGTTGGCACACAGGGAGTGCCTGCTCAATACGGTGGATTTGAGACACTGGTGGAAAACCTGATTGGAGTGAACTGTAGTTATAACATCAAATACACAGTGTTCTGTTCGGCAAAGGATTATGACGACAGACGAAAGACATTCAAGGGGGCCAAACTGAGATATATCCCGCTATTCCACGCTAACGGTGCACAAAGCATTTTCTACGATATATTGTCGCTGATGTGCTGCATCATAGGTTTTGACACTGTGCTTGTTCTGGGTGTTTCAGGGGGTGTTTTCCTGCCCTTTTTCCGTTTGCTTTTCCATAACAAACTGATTGTCCACATTGACGGTTTGGAACATACCCGTGCCAAATGGGGAGGATTTGCCAAATGGTATCTCAAACTGAGCGAAAAGCTGGCGGTGAGGTGCGCTGATATCATTATTACCGACAACAAAGTGATGCAGCGATATGTTGAAGAAAAATATGGGAAAAGTTCTGAACTGATAGCCTACGGTGGAGACCATGTGCTGCGCAATGTGTCGGAGGAGAAACAAAGCAGCATATTGAACGAGTATATGCTCGACAAAAAAGGATATGCCTTGTCGATATGCCGCATAGAGCCTGAAAACAAATGCGACATCACATTGCAGGCCTTTGCCGAAAGCGGTATGCCGCTGGTGTTTATCGGCAACTGGAACCACAGCAGCTACAGCAAGAACTTGAGGTTCAAATATGGCATGATACACAATATCCGTATTTTAGACAGTATCTACGACCTTGACGTGCTCTATACTCTGCGCAAAAACTGCCGCATGTATGTCCATGGGCATAGTGCGGGCGGCACCAATCCTTCATTGGTGGAGGCCATGTTCTTCGGATGCCCCATACTGGCCTACGGAGTGGAATACAACAGAGAAACCACCTTCAACATGGCTCACTATTATCTTGATGCCGAACAATTGAAAGAACTCAGCATGAACGTAAAGCAAAATGATGGTGACTTGACCGATCTGACTTACCATCACTACACATGGAAAAACATCATCAAACAATATGAAGCCATTTTTTAAAAGGTAGCAAAGCATGATTGTGCATGAAATATCGAATCGAATTGACAATCATTCATAAACATACTATCATCATGCAAATAGGAGACAGAATACCTGAAAATCTTGGCATCGACCAAGATGGGAAAGAAATCAAGAGCAGCGACTACCGTGGACGCAAAATAGTGCTGAGGAGGGTGCGCTGCGTGAGGTGCAGGAAGAGGCAGGTCTGAAGGGAGCCTATATCCGACAGTTCCATAATTTCACTGCGCCACAGCGTGAACATCGTGAGCGTGTCATCACCATTGCCTACTATGCCTTGGTGAGGATGCTTGAGGTGAAGGGTGGAGATGACGCAGCCGATGCACGGTAGTTTGCCTTGGACGAAGTGCCGCAGTTGGATTACTACCACGACCATATACTCCGCAAGGCTGAACAGGATTTACGTTGCCTTGACCTTGCAGTAGATGAGACGTAACCATTACCTTCGCAACAGAATTTCTGCCGATTCCTAGTAGTCTGTAAAGTCTAAAAAGTGACAAAACAAGTTACTTAACCAGCAATCAAACTGGACGTTTATCTACGGAAGGAGAATGTTGTCTAACGCGCTAAATATCAGAGTGTTAAATTTGTCTATATCAATTATTTTTCGTACATTTATAGTTGAAAACCAAAGGGTTACACTCAACTATGTCAAGACAGAAAATCATCATAACACTCTCCCTGAAAGATCAAAAGTTCCTGGAACAATTACTTTCCAAGGGTACAGCCCCAGCTCGAACGATACGGCGCGCACAAATTCTACTCAATAGCAACAGAAAAGGCAAGAAACAATATACAGCAGAAGAGTTGGCAGACCTGTTGAGCACAAAAAAGCAGACAGTCAGCCGGGTTTTGAAAGAATATGAAGTAAGTGGTATAGAATGCATATATCGCAAGAAACGTAAGACGCCTCCGGTGGAGAGCAAGATTACAGGCGAAGTGGAAGCACACGTGATAGCCATGGCTTGTCACAATCCTCCTGAAGGATATTGCAGATGGACACTACGCCTGTTGTCAGAAAGGATGGTACAGATGAATTACATAGACAAGATAAGCCATACAACAGTGGGAAAGATATTGAAAGAGAATAGTCTCAAGCCACACCTTGTTGAGGAATGGTATATACCAAAGGAACAAAGCGCTGATTTTGCCGCTTGCATGGAGGACGTGCTGGAAGTATATAGCCGTCCGTATGACGAACGATTTCCTGTTGTCTGCATGGACGAAAAGCCTCTACAATTGCTGGCAGATGCGCGCCAAGGACGTCGTAAGAAGAATGGTGCTCTCATCCAAGATAGTGAATACGTCCGCAATGGTACTTGTAGTATATTCCTTTTTACAGAGCCTCTTGCAGGATTTCGACATGCTAAAGCATTAGAGCATAGGACAAAGACCGACTGGGCCAAACAGATGAAATGGCTTGCTGACGAAGTTTATCCTAATGCTGAAAAGATTATCATGGTGTGTGACAATCTCAACACACATGACAAAAGTTCTTTCTATGAGACATTTCCGCCAGCAGAAGCACTAAGACTCGCCAAAAGATTCGAATTCCATTATACACCCAAGCATGGAAGTTGGCTCGACATAGCAGAGATTGAGTTGTCTGCGTTATCTAAACAATGCCTCGGGAAACGGAGAATTGATAATTTGGAAGACTTGAACTCTGAACTCGAGAAATGGCACACTGATAGGAATGCTATGCAGAAAGGGGTGGACTGGCAATTCACAACAGACGATGCCAGAATCAAACTCAAACATTTGTATCCTATTGTCACTTTTTAGACTTTACAGACTACTAGGGGGAAAGCTTTTTGATTCTATAGAAAATTTATACCTTTGTGCCATGAACAATCAAGGATTATTAGCATTGGCACAGTTAATTCTGCCATCAGAGATACTTAAAAATTTTGAAGTAGTACGTGTAGAAGAAGAGGCTTCCCTTATTCGCATCTATCTTGACGAATCGGTTAAGGTAGAATATAAAGAGAACCCAGAGATTGAATCCAAAGGGTTCTGTGAAGCCGTAACCATACGTGACTTCCCGATCCGCGACAAAGGTGTTGATCTGATCGTCAGAAGACGCAAATGGTACGACAAGCAGAATAACCAATACTTCTCCGACTCTTATGAGCTGAAGGCTGAAGGAACCCGCTACTCCAAGGAGTTTGCGGCTTTTTTAAAAGGAGTGTATGGAGACGATTCCTACGACCTCCCGTTCGCTTGACCGCTATTATCACATAAACGGGGATACGTTTGAAAAGCAATACAAGGAAGTGCTCAGCGGCTATCGTGAATGGTCAGAACTCTCACATGCAGAAGACTGGCTTGTCTTTCCAGAGAACATTGGTGAAAGCATCTGCATTGACGAAACGGCTCCAAGCAACGGTGAGCTGTACACTATAGTAAGCAACAGATCTTCACATGGAGGTAAAGGTACCATCATTGCTATTGTAAAAGGTGTGGCGGCAGATGTTGTCACAGAAGCACTTATGCGCATTGACGAGGACAAGAGACTGATGGTTAAGGAGATAACAATGGATATGTCGAATTCCATGCGACTTATAGCCAGACGCTGTTTCCCGAATGCAATGCGTA
>OIWQ01001331.1_pt1 | contig 29920 bp, 30 predicted proteins | sample 1587571 | NCBI WGS metagenome assembly OIWQ01 (sample SAMEA3888910, study PRJEB22519) | human gut metagenome | biome: human gut; feature: human-associated habitat; material: faeces | place: Denmark | collected 2010 | reverse complement strand
TAGCCATATCCAGCCTGCAAACCAAAGCCCCACCGCTTTTTCTTTGGCTTGACAACCACCGGATGATAGATATCATTCGTCACCGTCTGATAAACCGTTCTCGGATACACAGTCATACTATCCAGCCGAGGGTCTACATATCCACTTACCACAGCACGATACGAACTATCTCTATATACTACTTGCTTACGATGAAGCAAGGTATCACCTATCCGTGTCGTATCATCCGGCACGAAACGCCAGAACACAGCCATCGGCGCAGAGATAAGCATCGTATCTACCTTGACAACCGTCTTTATCTTCGTCTCTACACGAACTTCTGCCGGAGACTGCTCATGCGGACGGAACCAAGCCGCCACACAAGCTATAAGCAGCAGTACAATTAATATCCACGGTAACTTTTTCATTCCTCGAACCTCAAATCGTTAATCCGATTCATCCACCCCCGTTTGAATTTATTGTTCGCCGGACGAGAACGGCATATATCCTCGACGAAGTCAAACCGTGCAATCTTAATCATGTCGAACAACTCACGCGGGTTCCTGGCATTCACCGCAGCGAGTGTCTTAGGACCTACTATTCCATCCACAGTAACACCAAGCAAGCGTTGAGGTATCTTTATTCCGTGTGCACCCGATGCCCACACCCAATCGACAAGGATATTTGCTACGGACTGGCTCGTTATCAAATCTGCCTTCCATCTATCCCAATAATGCGGCTTGAGCACCCGGTTAACGACATCCTCACGGGTAAGCAGATGCAGGTCATCCACGTCTATATCACCGTCACCGTCCTTGTCATAGCCGCATGACTTCCACGTGCCGATAGTCACACCCATATTCGTTGCACCTCCAAGGTCTGCCGGGTCATTCACGAAACCGCCTTCCCATTTGAGAATCCAAGGCGCTAATTTATACACATTCGCCATTCTTATTTTCCTCCTTGATTTTTGGTTTTACATAAAAATACAATATATTTGCAAACGCCTTTGTTTAAACTTTAAGTTGTGTAGTATTAAGGGAAAGGGAGCCGTTGTGAAACACCTTCCTTTCCGCGAATCAGTAGCCGTTTTGCGGTTCTCTGTCACCGCATTTCTTCCTCTCACACCGTTTCAGTGCCAGTTCCAGTTTCAGGTCAGAATTAGCCTCCTTCAGTGTAAACAACTCATCCTGCACCTTACGGAGCCGGTCTGTCTGCTCCACAAATCGCTGTTCCTTCTCCGAAAGCTGCTTCTGCAGGAACTCGTTGTACTCCCGTAAAGCCTTGAACTCCTCGACATCAGCATGTGCGTCCTCAATACGCGCATTGGTCTTACGGAACATCCACCACTTGATAAGCTGCTTTATGCCCTCGATACCACCGAGGGCGGTCATCAACATAATCCAATCATTCACTCCCATTCCTTCAAGTCTAATAGTTGATACAAATTATAAACACTCCCACATAAGCACAAGCAAACGCAGCCAACTCTGCCCAGAACAGCCATTTCCGGTATTTCAATATGAAAAGTCCGGCAATCGGGAATGCAATGGTCGGCAGATACCACATCCCGGCAAAACATACCCAGAGAATTGTGGCCAACCCCGAGGCGACAGTACCCACATAGTGAACTTTACTTTGGAACTCCTCTTTGAACAGCGGTGCCGTCCCTACGAACATCAGCCCTCCACAAGCCAGGAAAGCAAGAAACTGAAAGCTCTCATTGGAGCAATCAATCCATACCGGTATAAGTAGCATGGCAGGAACAACCATCGCCGCCTGAAACAGCCACGCCGGGCGATTCCGTTTCTTCAGTTGATAGTAGGTGTCAGAGAGAGACCAGGGCACTCCGCACACTCTCACCGCATACATTATGTACATAGTGAGCAAAAACAGCGACATAAAATATAAGTAAATCATAAGCCATCAATTTAAAGGTTGAACACTAATTTTTCAGGATAACCAGAAGTGTAATCATACGCTCCGACCTCCTCTTTCGTAGCAAGTCCCATAACCACGGCCAGATGTTCCTGCGTGACATTATAGCATTCCAAGGCATACAGTTCCAGTGCGGCCAGCATCTGCAAGGCAAGAGGAATGGGGATTACATACTTCACGGTATCATACCACAGCACGGTTGTCTCCTTACCCACAGCCTGCTCGATAGTAATTGAGTTTACCAGTCCTACCCGCGTATCCTTGTCAAGCCACATCCGCTTACCACCAAGCGTAAAGGAATTCACGGCATCGGACCCGTCGTAAACAGCAATTTCATTGACCTTCGCGCTCTTCACACCCTCCAAAGTCGGCTCATAGGGAGGGATTAATTCACATTCAAGAATTTCCTTTGCAGACGCTGCCGGATGGGTTTCATAAAATGCTTTTTGTTCCGCATTCAACGGTACCCAGGCTCCATTCAGGTAATCCTCATAGGTTGTACCCACTTCATAGTTTCCGTCCAGTTCAAAATCAAGACGGACAACTTTCTCCTCTGAATAAATATGTATATATTGCATTATTGTTAAAGCCTATTTTTATTCATTATGATAAATCGGTAATTCGCTCTAATACCTGATGTAAGCGGTGCCGTATTTATTTCAGTAAATGAGCCCAGATAATCCGAAGATTTGAACATACGATACGGAGAAGAACTTTCCTGTGCTATCGCATACTTTCCGTCAGACGACAGCCCCAAAGCAAAGCTATTGCCAATAACGGAATGTTTCAATGCCCAGGTTTTTCCGTAATCAGCGGATATACGTGCACCGGAATAAGAGTACCCCCCCTCTATAACCATATATTTCCCGTCATAGGATATGGCCAATGTACGGGCGGAGAAACTCGAATCGGTAATTTTAGTCCATGTCTTCCCATAATCCCCGGAATAATAGGCATAGTATAACTTTGATGAACTCTCCCTATTGCAGCAACACAACATGTATTTGCCGTCACCGGAAATGGCAATCTTTGTGATAGGTCCCCTGAATATTTCACTGCTAAAAGTTTCTCCATAATCGGAAGATACATATAGTTCATGGACAGTATAATTAGGGGATGATGCATATGCCACTATGTATCTACCAGAATGAGACATTTCCACACCCATGAGAGGCACAGTACTGTCTTTTAATCCATTGGAGACCCACCATGTCTTCCCATAATCCCCGGAAAGCATCAAATCATATTTGTTATTGTTATTCTTGCATACAATAGCGACCAGATTCCCCCTATCATTGCAGGCTATCGAGTTCACGGAATAGCAATTATCAGGCTTGAAAGGTTCTGCCGTCTCCAGAAAATCCGTAGAACGCAATAAACCCACATTTGCCATATAGCATGAGCAATAGATATGTCTACCGTCTCCGGACATGGCTATCCTCGTTTTATCGTTGCTGAAAAAGTATTCGTTTACATTAGTAAGGTCGGAAGGCTGTTTTCTGGTCCATGTCATTCCACAATCCTTGGAAATATCTATCAAGGCTCTACTGCTGGAGAATGCAATCACATACTGACCGTCCTTTATATTATTGCTTCGTCTTTTTAATACACTCATAAACTTTAGTCCCTTGTTTTTACGGATATTGAATAGGCGCCAGCGGCATAGCACCAGATACTAATCTCAAAGATATCTCCAGCGGAAACACTGATTGAAGTACCGGACATCGAAGTGAACGCCCCGGTATTGGGTATCGGCTGTGTGAATGCCGCCGATGCGACGCAACGGATATACAAATCATTACCCACTGACATTCCGGAAGCAAGGCTGATGTTCGTGGCAGAGCCCAAACTTGCAGTGATACTTCTCTTGGAAATCGGCAGGGAGGTCAATGTCGTGACCGTATTCACACCGGTAACTGTCGGGTCACCGACACCTTGCGGACCTTGTGGCCCAGTTGCACCCGTTGCTCCCTTCAAGTTCTTGAAGGCAAAGGCAAAGGTACGGGCCTGAACTGTTCCTCCAGGGGTAACGGTCACTGATGGAGTACCGACATTGGAGTCTACCGTAGCAGTGGCACCGGTGATGCTTGCACTCGCTCCGGCAGGGCCTGTCGCACCGGTAGCCCCCTTAAGATTCTTGAAGGCAAAGGCGAAAGTACGGGCAGAAGCAGTACCACCAAGAGAAACTGTTACCGCTGGAGTGCCGACATTAGTGTCTATTGTTGCGGATGCACCGGTAATGGCGGCACTTGTACCTGCTGTACCGGCAGGCCCTTGAATACCTTGTGCACCGGTATCTCCTTTATCACCCTTAGGGCCTTGTATCCCTTGTGGCCCGGTTGCACCGGTTGCCCCCTTCTCGCCTTTTGGACCTTGCGCTCCCGTATCGCCCTTCTCGCCTTTATCGCCCTTTTCGCCTTGCAATTGTCCTTGACTTTGCCAATCACCATTATACCAGGCATAATATGTATAAGGCAATGCAGTTCCAACGGAATAGAAACCAGTGATGTTTGACCCGTCAGGTACAGCAGCGCGCAGGTCAGCAAGTGTATCATGCCTTCCAAGAAGAGTGAATGTATCTCCCGGTTTACCTTTAACATAGATATCCGTCTTAACGTACTTTTTAGTGCCCTTATCCCATTGGTATACATAATGGTCTGCACCGATATAGGTAGGATGTTCTGCCGTATCAGTAGCACTCGCAGTGGCCGTTTCCGTATTTTTCTTGAGGGTAGCAAATTCAGTAACACGGGCAGTTTCCGCAGTGGCACGGTCGCTTTCAGCATTTACGCGTCCTGTCTCGGCTACCTGGCGGCTTGTCTCTGCACTTTTACGCGCATCCTCAGCTGTAATGCGGACAGTCTCGGAAGTAACACGCTTGTTTTCAGCCGTCACACGGGAACTTTCTGCTGTAACACGGTCTCTTTCGGCGTTGGCACGGCTCGCTTCGGCTTCCTGGCGTCCGGACTCGGCAGTACCCCGGGTAGTCTCGGCAGCTTTACGTCCGTCCTCGGCACTGACACGCTCGGATTCTGCATCTGCACGTCCGGATTCTGCTGTGATACGGGTAGTTTCGGAAGTCTGCCTTATAGTTTCAGCCCTGCCCCGCTCTGTCTCGGCTGTCTTCCGAGTACCTTCAGCCGCCACACGGTCTTTCTCCGAATTGATACGCGTGGATTCAGCCGATATGCGAGCACTTTCAGCAGAGGCACGCTTTGATTCCGCATCCTTACGCAGGTTTTCTGCAGAGACACGTCCCTCCTCGGCCTTACGTAGCTCTTCGGCAGCTTCCCTGGCGGGAGCGGACAACAGCTCTAGGGGAGCTTCGACGACCGACTCCTCCATACCGGAAAGGCGAAGTGCAGGCAGGCTCACAATGTCATCCAGAGAATTGACTATCTCAATATCACCGACACCCTGGGAATCTGCCAAGAGGGCTTTCCTGACCTCCTCGACAAGTTGGTTGAACTGGTTTGAATCCAATACCATACCATGTAGTTTTAAGGGTTGACCGAGTTAAGACGGTTAATTATGGCACGTTTCACCGCGGCTATGAGCCGGGAGTTCTTCACCACAAGTTCAAGGGCCTTGCAGTATCGCTCCGGAACCTCCACCGCATCGGTCGAGTAGTATATTTCCTTGGCCAGTTCCTCAAAGCCGATATCCAGCAGAATGCTGCCGTTGTACATCATCTCGTTGCCGACGGTCTCGGCAGTGTCGAAGGTCTGTCTACCGCCTTCGAAGGAGGTCTGCGCCTCGATTTTCTTAAAGTTGATTTTCATATTCAATATATTTAAATTGGTTGTTAGATATTCATCCAAGACAGATACCAGTTCCCCGAAACCCTCTTCATTACATGCCATTCATATCCCTTGATATTTGTACGGCTTGAGGCATTGGCGAATGTTCCAGCTGAAAAACTGATGGTATTTCCATTTGGCATCACCCATATCTCATGCCCGTCAGCAGAGGAAGGGAGGGTTATGGTACTGTTGCCCAAAAACAGTAAGGTATGGTCGATGGGCCGAATACTGTAGCGTGTGGTGGAGGAGAAGATAATATCGGTATTCCGGTAGACACCTTGCGTCCTCACTTGTCCAGTTATATCCAGGGTACCGGACGGTGCATACATTCTGCTTACCATCACGTCGCCACCGAAATAACTCTCACCGGCAGATACATGCAGGGCCCTATTGCGTCCCGGAATGGTTGCCGATATGGTGACTATTCCTTTGGAACTCGTATATCCCGCTTCGTCGGCACTATAGTGGTAGGGCCTTATCTGGACGGTATTGATACCACCGTCCGACACTATCGCATGCAGGTAGTAGCTCTTTCCCAGCTCGAATTGTGTGGTACCGTCGGTAAGGTCGGTCACGAACGCCTTCGGGTTGGTTGATATGCCGTTACCATGAAGATACAGACTGTCACCAATCCGACCGCTTGACGCGTTTATCGTACCGTTGGCTGTAATATCATTTAGAACGGCATCCGTGCCGGAAATATTCCCCTTCAACGTGAGGTTGTTGGCGATGATGTCGTTCAATATGGCGTCAACACCTGAAATATCGCCTTTCAGGACAAGATTATTGGCGGTGATGTCATTCAGCGTAGCGTTGGCACCGGATATGTCACCTTTCAGGACAAGATTGTTGGCGATGATGTCATTCAAAACTGCGTCCCTGCCCGTTATGCCTCCTTTCAAGGTGATGTTGTTGGCGGTAATATCATTTAGAGTAGCCCCCGTTCCGGTAATGTTGCCTTTTAACGTGAGGTTGTTTGCCGTGATGTCGTTCATCGTCACACGCCCGTTTGTATCGACCACGAAACTGCCGTTGATGATGGTCTTGCCCGTAAAGTTTATCTGGTCAGCCTGGATGGTCGCATTCGAAATGAGTTCTCCTGCTTCATTCCGGGTTATGAAGAAGTTGAGCTCGGCGCGTTTCACAAGTCCGGTCTCCGTCACCTGTTCCGCGAACAAGGAGGCAAAGTTGGAGGTCATGACAAGACCGGCCTTGCTGATATTGGTTATGTTGCCGTCCTCGTCGAAGCTCACTTTCTCCACAAGCTGGTTTATCCGGTCGCTTGTCTGGGTGATAGCCGACGAATGCCGTTCCACCACCCCCTGCAGACTGCTTGTGGCGCTCACCATACCCTCTATTTTCTCGGCTGTGACGTGGAAGCTGGAGAGGTGCTTTTCCAGCTTGCCGTCAAGGCCGGCCATGGATGAGGAGAATTCAGCACGTAACCCGCGTGCGGACAAATCGATAGCGGAGGTATAGGCTTCCGTTATACGGTTCTCTGTGTCCGTCAGGTCTTCTGTGAATTCCGCTTCAAGGTTGCGGGCGGTCAGCAGGAATTCACTGTGATACTCCTCAAGTCTGCCAGCGGTGCTCCTTATCTCGTCAAGGTTCGCTTGAATCTTCTTGTCCGTAGCCTCGAACCGCATATTGAACTCTTCCCGCAAGTCGGCAAGACGGTCATCCACCAGCGTCAGGGAATGAATGAGGATGTCACCGGTGAAGGACAGACGGAAATCGCCGGTACCGTTCCACTTGCCTGTTATCTCCATCTGCTTGAATTCAGTGCCGGGATACAGCTCCTTTGAGAAGGCAATCGGGGTGTATTCCTCGAAACCGTCCTTGTCCTCGCCATTGAAATGAAAGGCAAGAGTTCCGGGGCGCTTTACCAGATACTTGAAAGTGACAGTGAACTGCCGGGGGCGCTTGAGCTCGTCGAAGGTCTCAAAATCCGGATGGCGGTGGAAGTCTGAGTTGGCTTGTTCGATATAGCTGTTCTTAAGGCGTAGCACATTCTTTGCGCGTTCGCTTACTATATCGGCGAAAGATTCCTTGTTCGCATAGAAGTTACTGTTGAAGTACAGCAGCCGACCGTCAACTCGGAAGATGCGTATGTTGCTGCTACCGGTCCAGTACTGCATGTCAGCGGCAAAAGACGCATTGTTAAGGTAATTGTTCAGGGCATTGATTTCATCACGCACGGATGAGATTTCAGACTTGATAAGTCCTTCAATGACAGTGAACATTGTCAGGATGTCCTCACCGGCCATCGTAAGGAATCGCCCTTTGATTTCTACACCACCTTCCGGTGTGTACTTGATGTAAGTGCTCTCATCACGGGCGCCGATATAGGAAGTACCGTACACTTTCATGTAGGCATGCCCGGTGGATTTGTCAACACCGAAGGAGATTACATCTTTCCCCGTTAGGTTGAAGTCGTCAATGCCGGTGTAGAAAGTTATAGACGGGGATGTCTCGTTGGTAGACGATAGCACGATTGCGCTTTGAAGGTCTACATCTGTACGGTGGCCCAATCCTATAATATCGTCACCTGCTTGGGGGATATCACTACCTTCATCACAGATGGCCTTGGATAAGTCAATATAGTCACGCCCCACAGCCATGACCTCACGCCAATAGTAGCGGTTGGAGGCGTTCAGGGTAGTCCCTTCGACGATGTTGCACTCCTTTGCTTGCGCCAGCGAGCCTACACTAAATTCGTTTGCTATCGCTTCACCTTCCTGCTCGGCAAGGAAATAGCAGCGGTAGGCATCTTCCAGTTCCTCCACGCGGATGCACTTCATACCGGCATGGGTGATTATCTGTTCACCGCCTACATGGGTGGCTTTCTTAACCTGCAGTTCTTCAAAGACGGCCTTTATCTTCACATACAGACGGTCAACGACAGCTTGGGAAGTACCGTCTTCACGGACGGTAATACCACTGCCATTCTTGCCAATCAAAAGGCCTTTTAAGAATGTGATAACCTCCTCCGCTACGTCGCTTGCATCCTTTCTCAAGAACATTCTTAGGGTACGTAAAGCAGAGAATACATTGAAGTTGCTTGCGGCCGTAGCGTCGTTGGTCTTGATGACATAGATGTTGCTTCCTCCCGAACCGGTGAAGGTCTGTCCCTTAAAAGTCAACTCTTCGACTTGCGTTTCAATATCGGAAAGGCGGGAATAGGCGGTGCTTTCGCCAATCGTATACTGCGGGGAATCGTAAGGCTTGTCGAGGTTGATTTCAAAGCCGATGACACGGGACAAGCGCCCGTCCTTGAAGTAGGCAGGATTGACAAGGTTGATGCGCTGTCCTATGTCAAAGCTGTGATTTATTTGGTCTTTGTGTACCCAGATGGAGTTGAGCGTAGCCGTATAGGTGCCGTCGTCGATGCAGGTCTTTGCCACGTACTTCTTTGCAGTGGCAAGCAGTTCCTCTTCGGCAGCAGCCACCAGCCCAAGTTCGGTTATCTTCTCGGCATTCCAACCAGACAGTACATACTTGTCACCTTTTGAAGGGAACAACACTTCATCCGGCAAGGAACGGCCGTAGTCTTCATTCTGTACAATCTCCCAAAGCTGGGCATCAGGATTCCATGTGCCGTCGTCGTTCTTCTCGGTCAGACCAAGAGGGTTAAAGGCAGCACCGAACTCCATGCCGTTGAGCTTGCCGGATTCGAACCTGATTTTGAGTTCCTGTCCTTCAAGGATGTATTCCTTCGAGAAGTTGATGCCTGAATCCTTGAACCGGTAGAAGGTAACTTTTGTCTTTGTATCATCTTCATTATCTACCTCGCTCTCATAAGAGCTTACACCGGTGATTTCACCCACCCGTTTGGGATAGACGTCGTCGAATACAACAACGGCTTCAATGGCTTCCAAATCGGTCAAGCCCTCGTGGGCATCCACGTATGGAGTGCCTGCCGGAAGCATAAGGCGCTTCTGGACGATACCGTTGACAACAGTGGTCTGGTCTACCGGGCGATAGTTGGTAGGGATGTTTCTTGTTGAACCGAACGCATAGATTCTTGTGGCATAAGTACCCTTGCTGTCACTCCGGCTCATGTCCTTGGCTTCCTTGCCAAGTTCAATCTTAACAGCGTCGGAGAACTCACAGCGTCCGAAGTTGATGACATGGTCCGTTACCCAACAATCACAACCCCAGTTATCAGCCATGCTGAACATAGCATCAATGAGGTTGGTATTGTCATAGGTCATCAATTTGGAGGAGTTCTCGACACTATCGTCAATGGAGAACACGAAGTCTTTTCCCTCATATTTATAACCAAGAGCTTTCAAATTGCGAAGGAATACACCCATCTGGACATCCAGTGAAGCGGTAAGGGACCAGGACGCTTCCAGTCCTCCGTATTCCGGGGTGTACTTGAATATCTTTGTTTTCCACTTGAAATAGTAAGCGTCAAAACGAAGTTCATAGGAGTAGCCTCCGTTCTTGTAGGTCGGATAGGGAATATCTACAATCTGATAGATTTTTGCCAATTTACCGCCCATGGAGGCATCGAGTACCCCACGCAAGTCAACGTAATCACCTACTTGGAAATCGACTGGGGACAGAGTATTAAAAGGTAGTACGACATAGTCCTCTTTCATTAAAGAGAACTTGCCTTTTGCACCGGGATTGATACCAGTTGAAAAGCGGGTATTGCCTTGTATGTCCTTAATATCTATCATGTAAACAAAGGTCGGACATAAAAAAAAGAAGCCCTAAAAATTAGAGCTTCCATACACGACAATGAATTTAATGTCGTAAATTTCTAGCCTACAACACGGTTAGATGGATTATACTCACAGAATTTGGCTGATATTTTCCCAAATGTCCGGTCTAAGCTTTGGGCATAAGAAACGCTCTTTCCTAAATACAGCAAATGATAAATATCACTACTGTTCTCAGGAATCTGAATATCAATTTTACCTTTGTAAAGTTCTTCATAAAAAGCAGTTTTCTTTGCCTGATAATCGGCAGGAGAATCACCTTCTACTGTAAAAACAAGAGTTAACTCACGCTCATCAAGCTTGGGGTTATCCATAAGAACTTGTTTCCCATGTTCCAAGCGTGATTTATTCTCTATAAACTCTTTCAGAGGTACCGGTGCTCCCAGTACATCAAGAAAGTTATCTCCCATTCTAACACCCCACTCTTTTAGGGCTTCTCTTCCGTTTATTATTAATTCTGCCATAACTATTATAGATTCTTTATATCCTGCTTGATATCATTTGTATTATCGAGTATTCGCGGACTATTCTTGGCAAGAATAACAGAGTTTTCAAGTATATCTCTACGGTCCATGTTACCTTCTACTTGGAATGTTCTCATTTCATCTACGATTCTTTCCATATTGGAGACTTTATCGGTCAATGCCTTTATGTCCTCTGTCGGGAAAACAACATGTACCTGTGACTGATAGCCGCTCGCTATTGTCTCTTTGGCTCTATCTGCGAAATTAGGAGTTCCAGATAACAAAGCTGGGACATCCCCGCTTCTAAGATTGAGCAATGAAAGTTTGCCATTGATGGATGAAAGTAAACCGGTCTGTTGAATGGACTGGTTCTTTATTTCTTCCCCGGCAACCTGCAAAGCTGTAAAACGTCCGTTAAGTTCTTCGCCGGTATCTTGTGACATGGCTTCAAAACCCTTACTACTCGCCTGCTGTGAAAACATGGTTCCAAAGAACTGGTTGATGGCATCAACTTCTTTCTTCATGTCGTCAACCATCGTCTGTTTCATGGAGTCGAGGAGCTGCTTTTCTTCGGAAGTCAAGTCGTCATCTCCCATGGCCTTTTTCCACTCATTGTACCACTTCTGCATCTGCGGTTTGAAGTTCTCCACATACATGGCCTTAATCAAAGCCTTGCGCATGTATTCGCTCATGTCATCGGAAATATCCTCCGCTGTGGCCTCTATATCGCACAAGGAATTCAGAATACCATCAGAGAACGACTCCCATTCCTGCTCAGCTTCATTACGGGCGTTCTCCGCTTCCTGGGCGGCTTCTTCCGCACGGTTGATGGCTCCCGTATCAAGAGTGGGGAAAAGCTTGTTAGCCGCATCCACAATGTCGACACCGGCTTTCTGAATTTCGGCTATCATCTCGTCCAGAGTCTTGCGCTCGGCCGTATCAATGGCACCGTCTTTCATAAATTCCGTATATTTGTCATACCAGGCCTGAATCTGAGGCTGGAGCTGGGCAGTAAACATGGAATCCACCAAAGCATTGCGCATATATTGATAGATATTGTCGGCTATGTCCTCGGCGGTAGCTTCTGCGTCATAGAGCACACTCTTGATACTGTCGGAGAAAGAGTTGAACGCTTTCCTTACCTCCTCTCCAGAGTCTTTCCACGCGTCACTGATTTCCCCGGCAGCATCGGCGACCTCCTTGCTCAACCCGTCAATGTCATTCTTGATGTTTGTACGCTCTTCATCGGTTACAAGTCCATCCTCTGAGTATTCCTTCCATTTTTCCCAGATGGCCTTGATACGCGGTTCGTACTGTTCAAGGTACATTGCCTCAATAAGCTCTTTCCGCATGGAATCGGAGATATTCTTGGCAACAGTCTCAGCAGTAACTTCCGTATCATACAAGGAACTTAATATCCCATCGGAGAATGATTTGAATTCCTCCTCAAGTTCTTTCTTTAGGTTGCTCTCAGTAATGCCAAGAGTATCACTCAGAATATCCTTAGCGGCCGTAATGTCGTTAGCCAACTTCTCCGCTTCGTTTCTTAACGCATCCTTTTCAGCGCCGGTTATGTCACCGTCAGACATGGCTTCCTGAACCTTCTTGTATAACTCCTCTATCTGCGGTTGGAAGCTATCAGTGAACATCTTATCAACCATCTGCTGACGGATGTACTCAAAGATGTTGTCTGTCACATCCTCGGCAGTGGCTTCGACAGAGGACATGGCAGACTTGACGCTATCAACAAACGACTGCAAGTCTTCGGCGTTCTTCAGCTTGTCAGCAAACAAACTATTAACGTCCTCTACGCCCTTCATCATCTGCTCAATGTATTGGTCAATCTGAGAGCCGAGTTGTGCCATGTCACTCTCGGACAATCCGTCTTTGGAAAGCCCTTCAAAGGTCTTGTACAACTCTTCCATCTTGCTCTTGTACTCCTTTTCATACAGAGCGTTAATCATTGCCTGACGGAAGTAATCATAGATATTATCAGAAACATCCTTGGCCGTCACATCAAGGGAAGTAAGAGAACTCTGCATACTACCGATGAAATCCTCATAGTTATCCGTGCTACTGTCGGTATCCTCTTTGGTCCATCCGAAAATTTCCGCAAGCTTGTCACGTTCGGCAAGTGCGGAACCGGCAATTGCGTCATACTGCTTCCGAAGAGCCTCCATCTCCTCCTTCGTAATGCCTCTTTGGTCTTTATTGGCCTGGGCAAAGGCATCGTACCACGTTTGAAGGTCCTCGGTAAATTTGTTGCCTACCATTGTGGTAAGCACGGCACGCTGCATATATCCGCTGAAACTGTCAGAAAAGTCTTTCGCGGAACTGCCCATATCCATGAGGGTATCCACAAAACTGTCGAAAACGCTATCGAACGTTGTCTGTGTCAGTTGTTCACTAATCTGGTTCTGAATATCCTCAATCCTTTCCTCTCCATCTATAATGCCGTTCAAATATTCTTGCACGTCACCGTCCATCTTCGCCCAGAAGGCAGGAGCTTCGGATTTAAGTTTCTCCAATTGCTCAACAGTGAGGTCAAACAGTCCGGTCATTCTTCCGGTCCCGATAAACTCTTTGGCGGCATTGACTGACATGTCGAGTGCGTCGGCAATGTCCTGCCAGTCGCTTGACGAGGTGTTCTTTGCCATCCGCTTGCCAATGGAATGGGAACCTGCGGATGCACCGGAATTAAGGCGCTCTTTTCCCAGCAGGCGATATGCCTCAATCTGCTTTTCAACAAGGCTAAGCGCCTCTTCTCCGACCTTGTCCGCTTCTATACCGTAGGAAATGCCGATATATTCCAGTTTCTTGTCTATCAGCTCATCCCATATCTCATAGAGTTTGTTATATTCCTCTACCATCTCGTTATAGTGGGAATAATCGGCACCGAACATCCCATCCAACGCAGACACTACAGCGGAAATTCCAGAAACCGCACTCATTGCGCCTCCGACAATATCACCCGACATGATTTGCCCGACCCCGGATGCCGTTTGTCCTAAGCCGCCAAGCGCATCAATGGCACTTGTTATCTTACTGTCGTCAAATCCGAATATGTCGGCGATACTTGAGCCAAACTCATTCAATGCAGGGGCAAAAGACGTCACAGTATTTCCTATATCGGTGATTCCTTGACCGATTTTCTTGGAATCGTTGCCACCCTTTTTTATGGCTTCTATCCCTTTCTCCAAGTCAGAGACGAAAGCCTGCCACGGTGATTTTCCTTTAAGTTCATCCTTTAACCCTTTGATTGCGTCTGTAACATCCTTGATGGATATTTCCCCTTTTTCTATCCCTTCAATGTCTTTATCGGTAAAGCCCATTCCTTTCAAATCAGCAATAGAAATGTCTTTATCAGTACCGGACATGTACTTGACAAGGGTTTCGTATTTGTCAATGATGGACTGAATAGCGGAAACGGACTTATTGCTGGCATCTTCAAAGAGGTCTGCCATCGCCTTTGTGGAGTGACCGAACTGTTCATCAAGCTGTTCAAGAGCCTTGTTCTTTTGGGCTACCTTGGAAGCGTACTCCGGGCTGTCGGTTTGCAGTTTGGCTATCTCGTCATTGTACTTCTGAATAAGATTTTTGCGCTTTTCCTGGTAGTTGCCGAACTCAATGAAATACTCCTGCCATGCTTTTTTGTCGGCTTCAAGTTTGGCTTTACTTGTTGAATCAATATCGCTTTCTCTTTTTTTAGCGGCATTAGAAGCCCATGTGCCAAGTTTCTCCTCTTGTTTATCTGTCAGTTTTTCACCTTGCTCCATTTCCCAATCCTTGCGCTGTTTTTTAATAGCATCCAGTTCTTTTTGATAGTCCAAGTCAATCTGAGCCAGCTTCTTTTCAGTGCCATCCTCCATGAGGTTGATTTCATCCTGCTGGTTTTTCCGACGAATGGAAAAGAGTTGTTCGGTAAGCAGTTCTTGCTGTTTGAGTTGCTTGGCGGCTGCTTTCTTGGCTTGATTTTCCTGCTTAGTCAACGAGCTTCCAGTGATGCCACCTAAATCTTTATAGGCTTTCTCTTTTGATAGCATATCTTCACGGGCCTTTTTTACCTGTTCCGATGTTGCTTGTTGGTCTTTTAAAAGAACTTCATAACCTTTCTTTGCCTTTTCCCAATCGGATTTGGCTTTCGCAAGGTCTTGCTGGTAGGTTGAGGTTTTACGTGACTTTAACTCCGATTCAAGTATATCTATTCTACTTTGCAATTCAGATTCAGTAGTCGCACCTTTCAAAGAACCAATGCCTACATTCAAAGAATACCACTTATTATTCTTTCTTGCTTGTTGAAGGCGCTTCATTTCATTCAGTTCTGACTTTATCTGAATATCAGTATTTTTCTTTAAATCAAGTTGCCATTGAGCGAGTTCATCTGAGCGGACTTCTTTTTGATAACTTGTGAAAATGTTTTTTTCTTCATCCAACTTTGATTTCAAAGTAGATAAAGTTTCATTCCTATATTTGTCAGCAAGTTCTTTCTCTGATTCATTCAAACTGTTTTTATGAAAATTCGGGTCTTCTCCGAACCTTTTCCATAATCCGATAACCTGTTCGTATTCACCAATTAGTTTTTTAGAGTTGTTGTAATTAATTTTATTCTCTTCTACGTTCCTCTTTCCAGCTTCCTCATTGTATTCTTTCCATAAAGCTATCAAGTCTCTAATATGTCCTTTTTCATCTATGTATTTTTGGAAGAGAGCGGGATATTCATTCTTTATTGCATCCATTGCCTTCACCCTATCCATAGAAGAGGTATATTCATTTTGAAGGGTGGAAATCAATTCTTCAAGCCTTTGTTTATGTTCTTGCTCTTTTTTAATAGACTGTTTCTTTTGCTCGTCAAATCTTTTTTGCGCTTTCTCCGCCGCGGTTGTCGAATCGTGGAAAGCCCACATTGCAGCACCAAGCCCAATAACGGCAGTAGCCAACAAAACATAAGGATTAGTAAGCATTGCAGCGTTTAAAGCTAACTGCGCTTTTCGTGCCAATAAACGGGCATTGGTAAGTCCAATCTCCACAAGGGTATGCTTACTTTCAGCAGCAGTAACAAGCATCACTGCGGTCCGGTATGTACCATAAGTAACCACTAATCCAGCCAAGACCTTACCTACTGTTTCATAATTCTGAATCAACGAAGTTGTCATTTGAATACCGTCCATGATAACACTTTCCGACTTAGTTCCCAATTCGTTAAACACGGAATCCAAAGCATCCTGCATCATAGACAACTGTCCGTTGATAGTCTTTGAGGCATTCTCTGACATATTGTAGAACTTACCGCCTGCCGATGTGGCATCTATAAACGCCTGCTGTACCATTTCAGCGGAAACAACACCTTTGGACATTTCATCTTTGAGTGTAGCAATAGACTTTCCTGTCTTTTCGGAAATAATCTGTAACGGGTTGAATCCAGCGTTTATCATTTGATTCAGATCCTGCCCCATAAGTTTACCCGCTGCTGACATCTGTGAAAATGCCAAAGTCAGCGAATTGAACTTACTGGATTCTCCCATAGAAATATCACTAATGGCTTTCAAGTATTTGATAGTGTCTTCTGCTTGTATGTTAAATCCAAGCATCATCTTTTCTGCTCCAACCATATCTGACATAGTAAGTGGAGAAATCTTAGCCAGCTCCTTGATTTGCGGAATCAGTCGCCCTGCTATATCTTCTCCAACCATAGTCTCAATAGCGGTCTGCATAGATTGAAATTCGCCACGCACACGAATCATTTCAGAACCTAATGCCTTTAATACTCCGGCGCCACCAATAACTGCCAGCGCTTTCTTCCAAGATATAGCGATACCTTCGTTAGTTTCTACTACTTGTTTCCCATCATTCTTATAAAGTGTATATTCATCCCGGAGTTTCTTTACGGAAAGACGCGCTTCGGCTTGCTGTTGGGTGAGGTTGAATAAAGCATCCCGTTCTTTACCGAGCGCTCTTTCTTGTTTGCTGATGTGATTAAGCAGTTCTTTATCTTCCCCACCTCTTGAAACGATGTTCTTATATAACTCCTTATTTTTACGAATAGTTGTTTGAAGAGAACCTATGGCATTCTTTTGAGCGATAATCTTCTCTGTGAACCCATTTACAGATTGGGAAGCATCGAAGATTTTCCTTTTGAATCCCGTTTCCATCTCCGCTCCAGCTTTGGCTGCATTAGTCACCAACTCATCCAATCTTTGATTAGATGCAGCAAGTTGGACATTTAAAGCCTTGAAAGCAGCAGGAGACTGCGTGCCATCCATGCTCATTAACTCTTGTTTTAACTTCGCAATTTCATTACGGAGCCTTACAACTTCTTCCCAGTCACTACCTACCTTAAAATATAATTTCGCCATATCTATTTCTTTTTCCTACGATTAGCCAATTCCTTACCACTGATTCTATTCACCTTCTGACCACCATATACTGCGCGTAATTTATCCCGTTGCATCATCAGCAGATTCCGATAAGGGATAATCTCAAACACTTCTGTATAACTCAGATGCAGCGTGTCAATCAAATAGGCTATCTGCCCGAAGAACGTTGTGTTTCCTACTGTTTCGGTCTTGCTGCCAGCATCGACACGTTCCTCATCGAGCTGACACACTGAAAAGCCGATATATCCATCATGGAGAAACACACCTCCAAAGCATTCCTAACTTCTTCAAAAGTCCCGTTCTCCAATTCTTTGACCAAACTATCATTCCCGCAGATGAAGCATGAAATACCTTTCAGCATATCTTCAGTAGCTTCAGGAAGCTCTTTAATAGCTTCCATGACATTATCTCCAGTCATGCCGATATTGGAAAAATGATGAATGGCACGACAGATAATTTTAATTGTAGGAGGTTTGATGGTATAAACGATTCCACCTATCCCTACATTTTTAAAATCCAGCCCTAATAGGGCATCAGAAACCGTTTTTGCAGCTTGATTATTCATAACATTAAATTAAAAAGGCGGTGAGCAACCACCCACCGCCATCTGAAAACAATCCTTTTACTGAAAAATTATCAACCTTCCGGCACTACAACTTCCGATTCGTCAAACCACTTTTCGGAAGCCAATCCATCTACACCTGTGGAAAGGGGAACGGCCGAAACAGCCAATCCGACAGCCTTATCGGTATTAGAGCCACGGGCATTGATAGCCGCTTTCGGAAACACAACATAAACTCCGTCTTTGGTTTTACCAATCACACATTTATGAATAGGCTTATACTTGCCTCTTTCCCAATTCTTTTCTGTGGCTTTACCACCTTGTAAATCAGCCTTTGTAGCATAATCATACTCACCAATGGTGAAGTTGATTTTCACCTCACCCGGTTCAGACGTTTCCCGGTAGTACTCACCAGTCAAAGCGTTTTTGTAACGAGTTACACTTGCCTCTGCTTCTTCGTATTGATACGTGTCACCATGCACATTCTTGACCCGCTTCGTTGCTGCGTTTTTCAAGATGGTGGCTACTTCTGCGCCTGTTAATCCGGCAGCTGGAGTAGTAACCGTTTTAATCGGTTCTGCATAATACAGTTCGTCAATTTCTACTGCTGTAATCATATCATTTTACATTTAATACATTAAACAAAATTCTCACATTCACATAATGACACTTCAAAGCTGTATCCGCTTCCGTGCCAATTGATTCGATAGAATAACGATAGGTTGTACCGTCATAGGTGCTTACTACATCATCAAGCAGCTTGTTGGCTTGTCTTTCGAGTTCTGCCAATCTTATACGGTTAGAATAACCCTGAATGCGCGGTACGAATATATTCACCTCATTAAAGCTATTCTTCCAGTATTTACTTGGTATTTGCTTTTTCACGTGGATGATTATCATTTCCCTTTCCAATCCCTTTCCAGGGTCTATATGTGGAAAATCTTCACTTTTACCGTCATCACCTTCAAAGACAACGTATATCTCGTTTATACCAAGAGCTTTGCAATCCCGATGGAGTATATTCCCTATGGTTTGCGGTGTTATCATTATTCAAATTCCTCCTTTAATCGTTTATAAGCAAATAAAGCACCTCCACTCCTGACCATAAATCCATGACCTTCAACCTTAGATGCGTACTGATAACCATTAGGAGCGGTAGCATCATTATAGAGTTCCAAGCCTTCTTTTGATGCAGTATGTTTATTCGATTTACGCAGAGTACCACTTCTATCGGTATAGCTTCCATGTTCTTTATCGTATTCATCAGCTTCATAACCAACTTTATCTACAACTTTAAGAAATTCGGTTTCACCTTCCTCCATGAATGGCTCGAAATCTGAAAAATCAAAATCAACTTTTAAATCCATAATTCCGAGTAGTTAAAGTAGTTCGTGCTTTTCACCGTATAAACCTCGCCTTGACCTCTTACGCCATCACCATCCATGCAACGTACTTCATCGCCTGCCTTGACAGTGATTTTCTTCTCACACACCACATGGTAATTAGGACGATACACAGAGCCATTCTCGGATGAAAACTCCTTGGTCGTGTTGTCATCACAACGGCACTTACATACCTCCTGCCAGTATTCACCACCTGTACCGGGAATGGGTCTTCCGAACTCATCCTTATCCATCGGGGTAATAACCTTAACCTGCAATATGTGTGGAGCGAATATCATAAGAAAGTGCATTTAGGTTTGTTGCTCAACTCGTCTTTAAGTCCGTATTGCTTACAAAGCCATGAATAGTAATCCTTGATGCCTTTAATGTCCCAAGACATCGAGAAACCGCTTTCACTGATTGAAGTGGCACGAAGCAATAGAGAGGGGATGAACTTCGCAATCGCCACAGATACACGACCTCGGCAATCCTCGTCCATCTCATCCTCTCCGCTTACCTTCGCATCAAGACACATATCGAAAATGTCGGCTTCCGACAACCGAATGCCGAAAGTCTGATATTTCTGTGATATGTAGTCGTTTACCGTCATCTCAACAGGGAGTAATCAATTTGCTGTATGCGGTGTAAGAGTAATGCGTGCAATACTTCGATTTATAGATATATCGAAGCGGACATTTAGGAACATCAATCTGTTTCCATCGGACAGCCGCTTCTTTTTTCATCATGCACACCATAGCCGGAGCGTTTGCAAACAAGAACAAAGTCTGTGGCGTAGCCTGCACAATACAATCAGCCGGAACCGTTTCAAAAGCGACAAACTGAATGTCCGGCAGATTGGCATCAACCGATGGAGTCACATACTCACACTTAGAAGATTCCACACTCGATGCCTGCACACTCAACGAAACCAAAGACATCATCAAAAAGCCACACAGGGCAAAAATAAAATTCTTCATTTTCTTTATAGATTTATTAAATTAGACAATGGAAGGGTAGAATGAGCTACCCTGTCCGTTTATTCGATACCTAATGCTTCTTTCAGTTTGGCAGTTGATTCTTCATCCTGTTCTGAAACCTTAGCCAAAAGAGTTTCCTCTTTCATATTGCCGGAAGCCTGCGCACCGATAGACTTCAAAGCATCAACCAAAGCCTTCTTCTCAAACTCCTTTTCAAAAAGGGAGATTTTCACCTCCTTCTTTTCTTCAGGGGCTTTCACTTCGGTATTTTTTGCCTCAATCCGTTCAGCAAGTCTGCGGCTTTCCATATCCAGCACACGAGATTCTTCAGCAACTTCAATCACTTCACCGGGAGTATAATACTTTCCGGTGAACTTGTCGCGGAAAACTGATATAACCTTTATTTTCATATCCTACCTCCTTATGCTGATTGGATGGATGCAATTTCGCTCAAATCGAAATTAGTAATCAAATCTGGATTGGAAATCTGCGGAATCCACTCTGCCGTATATTCCATGTAGCGACCGTTTTTGTCACGATAGTTAGAGATAAGCATCTGCCCCTCTGACGGGATATAAGTACGTCCTTGTACCGGGTCTGTCGCTTCATACGGGGTATGATGGCGCATATAACCAATGTTGTCAGAAGGCAACAGAGCAATACGGTTATCCGCGTAAATCTGCACATTCTTTCCCGTCTGGTCTTTCACGTAGTCCTCCTTGATTTCGATGCGAGGCAGACCGATGCCGGTGAACACTTCGGAAGCCAAAGAAGAGGAAACCAATCCCGTACTCAACTTCATTTCGTTGCTGCCGAGAATCATCTTGTACTGCTCACCAAATTCAGATGAACCAAGAATAAGCTTGTTGAAAGATGCACGGGTCATTATCATCTTGGCATAAACGCCAAAATCCGGAGCCAAGGAATGAAGTTTCTCTCTCAAATAAGAGATAAACATATTTTTTCCGTCTACAACCACATCGCCACTTGTCGGCTTAATAAAGTTGAACGGAAGGGCAATCTCCAGCAGTTTATTATTGGTCTGACCGGAAGTAATTGCGGCATCCTTGTTGTAAACTGTGGCTTCACCAAGCATCAACAGCGCACCGATAATAATATCCATACGCTTGTGGGCGGCAAGGGTAATCTGACGGTAGTCGTCTGCCAGGAAGTTTACAATCTCTTCCATTGCAGCCTTTTGGTCGGCTGGCTTAGCGGCATTGAACTTGTCAATCAAATCCTGCAATTCAGAAAGACGGTCAATAGACATCTGATAAGCATCACCCAAATAGGCAATCTCACCATATCCGGAACCGATGTTCCGACGTTCACGGATGGGTTTCTCTCCAAAACGCGAATTGATGGAGCCGGCCATAACTCCGGTTACAGAACCGATATAATCCTTGAACACACGAGTAGTCACTCTGCGGAAAGTAAGATACTGCTGCCAATAGATTGTGTCCTTGCGTGTCTGGTTCACACGTCTGATGATAGCGGAAACAATGTTCGCATCATCGAATAATGTTTGAATCGTTAAAAACATATCCTACCTCCTTACTCGTTAAATTCAAACCATCCCTTCATGTTGGCTTTATCGTTCTCGGAGAACGGCATAACCAATTTTGAGGGTTCAATTTCTGCGGCTGTACGAAGCAATGAAACCAATGTGATTCCGTCCTCAACCTTTGTACGGTTAAACAGAGCCGAATTAGCCACATACTTTTGCTTTAAACCATCAACTGCAACCGCATTGAATAATACAGCATCTTTGGCGATATTCTCACCAAAAGCAGCCTTGATTGTCAAGACATCATAATTTGCATTTGTCTTGTCGATAGCCGAAACTTCCGCGCCTTTCGTACCGCTTCCGAGAAACATGCCAACGTATGCAAGGGAGTTCTTTTCTACCTTGATAGATAACGCCGTGTCACCGGTTGCGTATGCTTCTACTACTCTCACATTGATTACCGTGTATGCGAACTTATTTTTCAAGTCCGCACAAATCGGTGTAAATCCGGGAAGAAAACTTCCCACTACCAGGTTCTGCGTATCAAGTTTGAACGGACCACGTCTACGAATGCCGGTCTGGACATCGTAGCGTTCCTCTTGCTCAACGGGCGGAACCAAGTCATACTTAAATCCTGCTGACATAATTAATTCTTGTTTTGTTCAACAATAGTTTTCGTTCCCTCATCAATCATCTTGGCGATAGATTCAGATTCTTTCTCAATCTTCGCTTCCGCTGATTCGGGAGGGGTTACGCCTTTGAAGCCGTCATTTGCGAACTCCTGCTTCAAGTCCTTGAAGTATGCGTCCAAGTCCTCATCGTCCTTAATGGCGCATCGTTTGGCGTAGTTTTCGGGAATACCATACTCCTTTGCCTTTGCCAAAATCTGCTGGCTACGTGTTGCTTGAGCCTTTTCCGCTTCAAACTGTGTTAGCTTGTCGGAAAGGCTCTTGTTGGAATCAATTAAAGCTTGCGCCCATGCAGGCACATCGTCTTTATTCTCTTCCGTTTTGGTAGTAGTGGTAGTCTCGATTGGCTTACCGTCTTTAAGGTTATGCCTCTTTTCGTAGTTGGAAACTGCGGTCTTGGAAGCATCCCCGGCACGGAAATCACCATAGGAATTAAGCACGTCCGAAAAGCTGATACCCTCAATAATGGAGTTTACCTTTGTCTCGTCCGTTACACCCTCTGCCTTCTTAGTGGCAATTCGGGTTAAGATAGCAGTGTCCACCCCAGCGAATTTCTGTTGCAGCCCTGCCAAGATTTGTTCTAAGATTGTCATACCGTATGAATTTGATTTATAAATTTCTACGGTAAATTTCGCTATTTATAAAGAGGGTGAGAAATAATCAGATAGGTGATACACGACAATAAAACGATTGTCGTAAAATGGTATAAAAAAGGCGTGAAACCGAATGGAATCACGCCTAAATAAAGTATTGTAACTTATGCCGGTACAGCCATTAATTCACGCCCTACTGAACGTATTGTTTCTATAATATCTTCAAAACGTTTCTTAGACGGCTTCTTTGTTCCACTTACATATTGAGCAAACAAACTCTGAGAAATACCTAAACGTCGTGCTATGGCAGCAGCATTCAATTCAGGATGAGCTATAAATAAATCATAAAGAGGATTAGATTTCCTTTCCCGAAAGAATCCCTCAAAACTCAAATCTTCATCAAGCTCTCTCCAATGTATTCCGTCATGGCTCGTTGTGAAATTTGCGCGCTGCGCAGGAGTAGCCCATTTCAGCCTTTGGAAATCTGAAAACTTCTCACATGCCTCCTTCCCGTCAGTGGTACGTATCCATACCTCCGTATCAGTCAACCATACCTTTTCAACTATGATATTTTCCATAACCACTTATTTTGATTTATTAAAAAATTTATTCCAATGCTCTGCTATTACTTCTTGATTTTCTTCTATAACTGATTCTACAAGTTTCAGTTCAGATGACTTCAAGCCATTATTTTTGATTAATGTAACTGGAAATAAAGTGAATTTAGCACTTACATCCCCTTTGATTACATGAACATGTATAGGCTCATGGTCATTAGCGTAAAACATAAAACGAAAACCAAATAAAATAAATATCGTTGGCATACCTTTCTCTATTGATTACCCTACAAATATAGTAATTATTTAATTACCTACAACTATTCAAGCAAAAAATTAGCGGCAATTCTTTGATGTTGCCGCAAAATATTCTATTTTTCTTGTACTAAAATTATAATCCCCATAATTTTTCTGACTAAGAGGCGTTTTTCTGTCCCTTATTTCCGATTTGCTCATTCTTTGCCGCTTGCTCCTCCTTGATTTCTGCAAGCTCCTCTTCTATGCGACTTATGGTATAGGCTTTTGTCCTGCGCTTGTCAGTTTTTGATTTAATGCAGCTTTCATCTTAGCAGCTTTAGCAGCTTGAACAAAATACAAATCAAAAAGAAGCTCCAAAACGTCCAATAAGAACTCTGCTTCATTAGGTTCTACATCTAATATTTCACCAGAAGCTTGGTCTTCCATTCCATGAGCAGCAATATTCCCAAAACCACGTATTATTTCCAAGTTGTCGCTTATGTATGATGGGAGTTTATTAGTTGCTATTAGCTTATCAATCTCCGTTTTGAGATTTCGTTCTTTAATACCTTCTTTCAGACGGATTATATTCTGTAAGCATCTACGACTTAAGGCTGCACTTGCTTTGGGGCTAAATGGAAGTACCAAACAGGCTTCATTATAATCTTCAGCAAACTTAGATTCAACTTCAGGAGCAGCAGGCATTCTACCGCTTCCTACAGGGAATAGTTGTTTAAAATTGCAGGAATGTTGTTCTTTTATAGATATTGTACCGTCATGGTATTGATTAGCATTGTTTGCCTGTCCCAAAAGTACAATAGGCTTATCACATTCACTATTTGGACATCTCATATAGAATAGACTATAAAAAATATTTCCATATTTTCCTATGTATTTTTCTGAGAAATCTACATTTACTTCTACCTGACAATGTGGACATTTCATATCTTTAATATTTAATTTGTTACAATTTTCCAACTAAATTCTTCACATCCTCCGCAGACTTCACCTCATGTACGGTATCACCTACTTTTACGAAGCCTACTATATCTCCGGTGTTTGACTTCTCAAATAGTTCAGTTACTGGGACACCCAAAGCATCGGCGATTTTTTCCAATGTACCAATAGTGGGGTTGCCATTAATTGCTTTTGATAGCCCAACTCGTGACAAGCCTATTTTTTCAGCTAGTTCAGTTTGATTGATTCCTGCCTCTTTACATAGTTCTAAAATTCTAAATCTCATATATGTATATATTTAGTTTACTCTCATTATTTATGGCAAAGTTACTCAAAGTTTTCATATTAGCTAAATAAGACAACTAAAAGTATTCTTTTTATAGTTTATTAACTATATCTATTTTGCTAATTGAATACTTATAGTTTGCTTTGTAACATCAAAATGATAACTAAAAGTATAATTTAAAACATATAAGAGTATGAGCACAAAATTTAGAAGTCAGATGAAAGAAGTAATGCAAATGGCATGGTCTTTTGTTCGCAAGAACGGTTATTCAATGAGTGAAGCGTTGAAATGCGCATGGGCTAATTTGAAGCTGAAAGCAGCTTTAAAAGTGAAGATAGTAGAGTTTTACTTCAAAAAGACTGACGGCACGTTACGTCAAGCCTTTGGCACTCTCAAAGAGAATCTTATCGGTGAGGTGAAAGGTACAGGCAGAAAACTGAATGATAATTTGCAGGTGTACTTTGACACTGAAAAAGAAGAATGGCGTTGTTTCAAGAAATGCAACCTTGTTAAAATCGCATAATAACAGTGGTAAACGAAATTAAGTATAAACACATAAATATAACGAATATGAAAACAGAAGAATTAGTAATTGACATGAATAACCTTTATGTACAAGGATTAATCAAAGTGATAAACGACTTTATGCTTGAAGAGGCAAGCGGTTGTATTTTTACAGAAGACCGTTTGAAAAGCAATATTGAGAAGCTGAAAGACGTATTTCCAGAAGAACGCAAACGGACGGTAATAGCAGGGCGTGCACCAATGTTCTCGTCACCGACTTCGGGTTTGTATAAGCTAATATTTAAAAACTAAACATACACGATTATACAAAGGCAACCTTAGCACGACCTTTGAAGGCTGCCTTTATTATTCACTCTTAAATGAAATAATTATGGATGAAATTTGGAAAGACATTGAAGGGTACGAAGGCGATTATCAAGTATCAAATTTAGGTAGGGTAAAATCCTTGCCAAAGAAATGTTGGAACGGTAAAGGATATTGGTTTAGAGATGGACGCATTTTAATACCCATAAAAAGCAAAAAGGGGTATTTGAATGTATGGTGCAGAAAGCGCATATTTAAAGTTCATCGCTTGGTCGCAAATGCTTTTATACCTAATCCGCAAAACCTACCACAAGTAAACCACATAGACGGTGATAAAACCAATAATTGCGTTGCCAATCTTGAATGGGTTACTGATGGTGAAAACTTACTACACGCATATAGGGTTCTTGGTAGAAAGCAAAAGACTGGCAAAAACCACCATAATTCACGAGCTGTTCTACAATTGAAAGACGGCAAAATTATAAATTCATTTGATAGTTTGAATGAAGCGGCACGCACAACTGGTGCGCACCATTCGGGCATTTCAATGTGTTGTAATGGGAAAATAAAGAAGCACAAGGGCTATCAATGGAGCTACAAAGAGGAGTGATTTCACTCCCCTTTCTTTATGGCTTGTTTCTGTATTTCAGCTTTTCTCTTTTCTTCTTGTTCTTCTTTTATTTCTGAAATTTCTTCTTCGATGCGGTCAATATTTCCAGCAAACATTACCCCATGTCGTTGCGACCATACACCACCTGACACAGCTTTTACAGCTACATTAACTTTATCTTCTAAATTGTCAAGGCGATACGGAACAACTTCTGTACTAATATCTATCGTTTCAGATGCTTTGTTAAATTCAGATGGATTTATAGAACCTAAAGCAGAGACTATGAAGTTCACACGCCTTTGCAAGAACTCACCTATCACCTCGACATGATTTTGAACTTGCAAATGTGTCGAAAGAAACACGTAATCGAAAGCCACTCCCGACAAAGCATTTCCAGCACCACTCAACTTTTCAAAACTGATTTGTGGTGTATTCGTCATAGAATATGCTTTCTCAAAGAGGGTTTCTACTTCAAATTTTACGGTGTCATTTGCTTGGTTCCACGTCAGATACTGGGCATCCGCACCTTCACCTGTAAGTTTGACCATTCTGTCCTTAACCTTACCCATGAAACCCTCCACGTCACCGATAAGTTTCAATAAAGGGAAGAAATGATAATCGATGCAATCTGCATAATTGGATAATAATTTCTCCAACCGAACCCGAAAAGTCTTTATCTTTTTGCAATAAGGTTCAGGACGGTAGGCATAGAGAACTGGTAATTTGGGGAATCCATGAGTAAAAGGCGTTCTTTCTTCATACCCTTTAGATAAATCCCACTGATAGACCATCTTATCAGTGATAGTCATAAAGCAAGTTATCTCCGAATCATCCATGAGCTTCTTCTTGTACTCACGTGAGAAAGCAATCATCTTACCTTCATCATTGAAGAACGGATAAAGCTTATCCCCACGGAACGGAGACCATAATACGCTTTTCAGCTTCTTGGTAGGTTTTACCTTGCCTCCGAATGTAGTCTTTACTTTTTTCCAGAACTTCGCCCAAAACGAATCATCATCGGTAACATACCAATATTCTGCCGCTTCTTGTTCGGAGAGCCAGGCACGGACAACCTTCTTGTTCTGATATTTGATTTTGTTGGATTTAAATACAGCCTTTACCGCATCCAGTAGCTTCTTTTCATCATCATCAGTTGGAGTGCAATCCATAGACGGTTCTGTGCCGACCGTGAAAGCAGTTTGAATGTTCACTATATCCTGTTCCAATGGAATGGAGATACGGTTCACTGGTTCTGTTTTATACCTTGCTTCGATTTCATAAGTCTTACCAGTTTTTTCATCGAAGTGCTTCTCAGCTTCTTTTTCAAGAACCTTTCTGTCCGGATACTTCTTTTTGTCAACCATAATTTCATGGCGTTCCGGATTCCAATCGTCCCAAAGTTTACAACAGTCGGGAAGTTCAGTCTTCCTACCTTTCTTCAGGTAGTTTATCTTCTGCCCGATATCGGGCAATGCTAATATTTCTTCTAAATTCAATGGCATAGTTTATATTTTTAATGTGTGAATATTCCTGTTAAATCTTTCGGCTTCTGAATCTTACCAAGAAGCTCACCCAATACATAGTAACGTACAGCATCTATACAATTATGCACGAGAACCCCATTAGCAAAATATTCATGTTCACCTTCAATGGTCAAATCATATACCTCGCAATAGCTTTCACTTATTGTTTTTACGTCTGTTACTTGCTTGCAGTTTATGTGCGCATTCTTTTGAACAGCATTTGGGCTTAAGATACTTGTTCCCCATGAATGTGATTCCGCAGTATTGGCACACCATTTCTGTCGTACATTTAGGCGAGGTGTACTGCCATTTGTGATGGCATTTCTTTGAGCAAAATCGCTGATGAACATTTGTTGCTGTGAATCGTCCGCCACATTGCTCGCACACTCTCTCTTCGCTCTGTAATCGGGCAATTGCCTTAATTCTTCTTTGATTCCAATTTGATTTTGTATATGCGCCTTTTGTGTTAAGACCCATTCTGACAATATTGTCAATTTTCTCCGGATGTAGCCTATTATGTTCACTTCTTGAAACCGCTTCAAGGTTTTCAATCGAGTTATTGAGCGGATTGTGGTCAATGTGGTGGATAATCTTTCCATTCGGAATTTCCCCATGATAGAATTTGTAAACGGCATGATGCAGCATCTCGCTCTGTTTGTTTCCGTGTCCAAATTTCCAATAGTAATAATTGGGGTGTTTCCCATTTGGATACCGTTTGTACACTCTCCCGTTAAATTCGATAGAACAAACAACTTGTCCCCTTTTGTTAATTTTCCGTACTTCTTCCATTTTCCGTTTGCGTTAAATTTATGTTCTAAGGTAGCAAAAAATGTTCGTTTTTCAAAGCCTATAAAGACTTCTTTTTCAATTACTTTTCTTACTCCGTTATTGTGTTTCTTAAGCACTTTTTTATAACCATTTCGTGTAAGAACATAATCCCCGACCCGAATATCCTTGATAGGAATATCGCCATTTATGGTAGTAATCAGTGTGTCTCCACGAAAGCAGTGGTTGTTTGCATCCACTGGAGTGTTTATATACCTTCCGTCTTTATCTTTATCCCATACATAATTCCTCAGCTCATTTTGCAGGTTGTATGAACGCTTGGTTACGAAAATTTCAAGACTTTGCATTTTGTCAATTCCTGCATTGATTGATCCAGCACCTTTTTCGACGGCATATATCCTTATTCCCCCGTTATGGATTTCTTGTATCAATCTCGGATCTGCGCTATCGGCAATAGTTTTCATGCCCCAGGGTCTAAGCGATTTGACTATATCGGTTGAAAGCAATCCGGTTCGGTAATCTACTTCGTCAAGATATAGTCTATTATCCCATATTCCGCACCTAACTATCGCTGTGGGGTCCATGCTATACCCAAAGTCCAGCCCTATGCCAACTTTTTTGCATTCAGCTGGGAACTCGTCAACAATTCCCCACTTCTTGAACACAGCACCTTCTGCAACGTCAGCCCACCGGCCGATAACCACATGAGCATACTTTTCAGGATTACTCACCTTCATATCTTCCACCTCTTTCAGGAACTCAGGAGAAAGGTTATCCAAGTTATCAAAATACGTAGTATGGATATGGAGCACATTCGGATGAGTGGAAATCTGAACCTGCACACCGTCAATTTCTACCAGCTTGTGAGTTTTCTCAATGTATTTCTTGTAGATGAAGTGATTGGAATCGCATGGGTTCATTATAATGATAATCCGGTTCTGAATACCCTTCTTGCGAATGGAGAGCATTATCTTGTCGAACTCATCTTCGCTTGTCCACTCTTCCGCTTCATCGCAGACGAAAGTCGTAATGCCTTGAATGGATTTCAGTTTTGCTGTCTGGTTCCCGGAAGAAGTCTTGATACCCCGAAACATGATACGGCTCTTAGTCATTTTATTGACTATATCCGTCTTTGTGG
>OIWQ01001327.1_pt1 | contig 30016 bp, 27 predicted proteins | sample 1587571 | NCBI WGS metagenome assembly OIWQ01 (sample SAMEA3888910, study PRJEB22519) | human gut metagenome | biome: human gut; feature: human-associated habitat; material: faeces | place: Denmark | collected 2010 | reverse complement strand
TGGGAACTATAAGCAAGGGAACTCCAAGCAAATATCTACAAGTAAAATTATACGTTCATTACACGAACCTAAAATTATACGTCAATTACACGAACCTAAAATTATACGTCAATTACACGAATATTAACTCCAGTTTGTATCACTCCATATTCCGGACGAACCTTTTTTGTGTGCGGGTTATATGTAATACTCGGCGCTATCCACCAACCCGGCACGCAGCGCCAGCTTGGTAGCCTCGTGCGCATTGTTCACCCCAAGCTTGCGGAAGATGTTCTTGCGGTGCGTGTTGACAGTATGGAATGAGGAGAAGCGGCGTTCGGCTATCTCCTTGGTGGTAAGCCCGATGGCTATAAGCTTCAGTATCTCCGTCTCTGTCTTGGTAAGGCTGGCAATAGCCGGCGGCATATCATCGATTGCAGGCGGATTGAGCATCATCTCGGCAATGCGTTGGCATATAAACCGCTGATGGCGCAGGGCATACACCATCGACTCCTTTATCTCGTATAAGGGCGAATCCTTTAACACTATACCAAACTGGCGGTTGGCTGCCACCGTCTGACTGATGAACTCGTAGCTAAGCTCATCGCAGAACAACACCCAGAGCACATCACGAAAACGCTGCGCTATAATCTGCAACTCAGCCACATCGCCAATGTCGAACAAGGTATAGTCGAGGTATACCGCCGCATCTGGCGTTTGCGTCAACGCCTCTATCAGTGCCGCCTTGTCCTCCACGCTACGATACTGTGGAGCACCTTCCATATTGTCTGCCACGTGCATCAATCCCACACGTGTGATATCCTGTTTATCCGCAAATACTAACATTGTGTCTTTCTTTTAATTGGTTTCGATTACAAAAGTAACAAAAAGACGGGGTACAGCAAAACAAATAGACAAGAAAGTTGCGTGGTACGGTTCGGAGACCGTACCGCCTATATAAACATTATATTACCACAAGGCTACTTTGCCATAACCGCCCATATCAAAACTGGCACTAATCCCCATTGCACGGAATACTCTTGCGATTGTTCCAAAAGATAGATTCTTGCCATTTTCAATACGGCATACTTGCGATTTAGTGACACCCATTAATTCACCAAGCTGTTCTTGGCTGAGTTTCTTGGCTTTGCGCGCTTTTTTGATAGTCTCGCCCATGAGGTATGAATTGATGTCAGCTTCGTACTTGTCGCGTAGTGGTTCTCCTTCCTTACCCAATACTTTGTCAAGCATCTCTTCATGTGTGTATAGTTTCATTTGTGCCATAGTCTTTATTTTTTAGAGTTAAAATATTGTATTCTTATAGCTTCTGCTTTCTCTATTTCTTTTTTGGGAGTCTTTTGAGTTTTCTTTATAATGCCATGAGTGGCTATTACTAATTTGTTCTCTTCTGTATCCCAAAAAGCAAACAGACGATATGCTTGTTTGTTATATAGAGTTCTAAACTCCCATATCTCAGTATTTTCTAATTTTTTGAACAATTCTTTGTCTAATAATACATACTTTTTCCGATGTTGTATGTTATCTTGCTCTTTACTTTGTCTTCAAGTGACGCAAGAAACTCTATAGCTTCTTCTAAGTATGCAATTTCAAATAACGGTTCTTCTTTCATAGGCTATTTGTTTATTATGGTGTAACTTGTCTCTTGTGTCTTGCAAATATATTAATAATAGTTGACATATAACTCAACTAATAAGATTGTTTATCTCCCTAATTTATTATTTAACATTTGATAGCATGCTAATAGTGATGTATATATAAAAAACTCTTCCCCCTCGCTTGCTCGGCGAGCAGGAGCTCGCCGTTCCATAAGAGGGCTGAACGCAAGCGGCGAGTGTTGGGCTGCAAGCCCAACCAAACTCATGTTCTCATATACCCAAGCTGCTTACACCCGTCCTTTTGTTCTTCTGTTCTTATGTCTTAAAATATACACCCGTCCTCTTGTCCTATGATTACACCTCCATTAACGAACCATAAATATTATACGGCCATTACACGAACAATATATTACACGAAAATTAGGACGCCAATCCCTTATTATATATCCTTTTCGCGGTAGATAACGTTGTTGGCACCGCTTGTTATCTCAAGAGCCTCCGGGTGCTCCTTGATAAACGAGTCGATATGGCGTACGCGCTTGCTCTCAAGAATCTCGTCGACAGCAATAAGGATGCCCGTCTCCTCCACATCGCCAAAGCCGTAGTTGATGGCTGTGCCGAAGAGCTTCATCGTAGGCGACAGCGACATGTAGGCGTTGACAAGCGGCGGGATGTTGTAGCCCAAGGCACGCACCTCGCGGTTGAGTATGAGGTAGTCTTTCTTGAAGTCGTCCTCGCAGAACAGCTTCTTCAGCTCGTCCTCAGGTGTCTCTATCTTAAGCGGCTTGAGCGGGATGATAAGGTTCTCCTTGTCGTCGAAGTGCTTCTTGAGGAAGTAAAGTATCATGTCTCTGCCTCGGCGGATGTAGGATGGATACATCGTCATCTTGCCGAAGAAGTAGCGCACGTTAGGCTTGATGACGGTAAGGGCGCCCAGTCCGTCCCATAGGTTGTCAAGGGCGAAGAGGCTCTTGGAGCCACGGCGTGTGCTCTGATACTCAAGTGTCACGAACGAGCGTCCCAGCTCTACTGTGTAGGGCATATACTCCTTAAGAAACTTGTCGGAGAAGTGGAACATGTGGCTTGTGGCAAGCTTAGGCTGCCCGTTGTCGTCGAGTTCCCAGTCTTGTCCCAGCAGATATCGGTAGCCACCAATAATCTCCTCGGCTTCGGGGTTCCACACGATGAGCTGCTTGTAGCAGTTGTCGCACGTGTCAAACTCGTCTATATCCAACGGCTTGCCGGTGCCGCCTCCCGCCTCGCGGAATGCTATCTCGCGCAGACGTCCTATCTCGCGCATCACGTTGGTCGCATTGTGTGCCGTGATGACGTATATCTCGTTGTGGCTTTTGTTGGTCATACGGAGCTGGCGCTCGGGTGTAAGCTCGCTCTTCAACAGCTCTTTACTGACCGGTTCAATTATTGGCTCTTCCATGTTGTCTTCTTCGAATATGTCTACAGGCCATACGGCCCTATTTTATCTTTTTACTTTTTACCTTTCTACTTTTTTTACTTCTTGGGCAAGTCGTACACAACGTCTTCCACCCACTGTGCCCACTGCTGCGGTGTGCGGCTTCGGTCGAATGTTTGCCAGGGTATCGGCTTGCCTATGTGTATTGTGAAGTGCTTGCCCACATTGCAGTACATCTCGTCCACGAGGAATATCATTGCAAGATTGAAGGACAGGAAGCGGTCGCTAAACTTGGCTATGCGATAGAAGCGTGCCGAGTTGGAGCCGCTGAAGTGTATCGGCACGATGTCGCGCTGGCACTCCACGCTCTTCTTAATGAAGGTCTTGGTCCACGGAATGTCGTGTATGGAGCCGTCGGGCTGGCGTCGGCTGTTGAGTCCGGCAGGAAACATCAGCATATGGTTGTCGCTCTTGAAGCCAGCCTCAACCATGCGCGGAAAGTCGCGGCCGTTGCGTCCTGTCTTGTTGATGCCGATACATACGGGTGCGAGTCCAGGCAGATTCATAAGCAAATCGTTGACCAGATAGCGGAACCTTCCGTCGTAATGGCGGCCTATAATGGCACCCAGTGCCACACCGTCCTGTCCGCCGAGCGGATGGTTTGACACGAAGGTGTAAAGGCGTCCGTCGTCCTTCGGGGGCAGATTCTCCTTGCCCACTATCTCGATGTCCATCTTAAGATAGCGCACGCAAGCCTCAAGCCACTCCACACCAGTGAGGTTGCGGTTGTCCCAGATAAACTTGTTCACCTGGTCTTGGTGTATGATGCGCTTGAGCCAAGATGTTAGCAAACCCGGCACATATCGTGCCTTCGAGCCCATCTTGCTGCTTAGAATTTTGTCAATGTCGATTGTATGCTCTGAAATTTCGTTCATCTTGACCTGAAAATGCTATTTGGGTACAAAAGTAACACATCTTTTTCAGATACATTCCATTTAACACAAGAAATATATCTTTTTAATAATTTTGATACCTAAATGTAGACTTGTATGCGGATTTTTATGTACCTTTACACCCAAATATGCTTATAAGTAATGTATAAAGACAATATAGAACAACCAACCACCATAAAGACCGCCGACGGCTACCACGTGCCTGTGCTTCTTGACGAGAGCATAGAGGGGCTCGACCTTAAGCCGGGCGGCGTATATGTAGACGTGACATTTGGCGGAGGAGGCCACTCAAGGGAGATTCTGTCCCAGCTGGCACCCGACGCTCATCTATACAGCTTCGACCAGGATGCCGACGCCGAGCAGAACATCGGAGAGCCCGACGACAGATTCACCTTCGTGCGGAGCAACTTTAGATACCTAAAGAACTGGATGCGCTACTACGGCGTGGAGCACATTGACGGGCTGCTTGCCGACCTTGGCGTGTCGTCGCACCACTTTGACGATGCAGAGCGCGGATTCTCGTTCCGCTTCGAGGCTCCGCTTGACATGCGCATGAACAAGCGTGCCGGACAAACCGCCGCCGACATCGTGAACACGTACGACGAGGCCAAGCTTGCCGACATCTTCTACATCTACGGCGAGATGAAGAACTCAAGACGCATAGCCGCAGCCGTTGTCAAGGCACGACAAGATAAGGAGATTAAGACCACGAGCGACTTCCTTGCTGCCGTCGAGCCTCTCTTCAGACGCGAGCGCGAGAAGAAGGACATGGCCAAGCTGTTCCAGGCTCTGCGCATAGAGGTAAACCACGAGATGGACGCCTTGAAGGAGATGCTTGCAGCTGCCACCGAGCTGCTGGCTCCGGGCGGACGTCTCTCGGTTATAACCTACCACTCGCTGGAGGACCGCATCGTAAAGAACTTTATGAAGGCAGGCAACGCCGAGGGCAAGGTAGACCAAGACTTCTTTGGCCGCATCAACACACCCTACAAGGCGGTGGGCAAGCTTATCATCCCTACCGACGAGGAACAAGAGCGCAACCCACGAAGCCGTAGCGCCAAGCTGCGCGTAGCCGAGAAAAAATAAGAATAATTATGGAGACTGAAAAGAACAGACCCGACCCTCGCGTCATATTGGAGCATCTTGAGGAGAAGGCCAACAAAGATACCGAACGGGAGGCACCGTCGCTTAAAACCATCATACGCGAGCAAGCCACCGAGGAGGACATGCCATTTACCAAGAACCTTACACTGCGCAAGATTCTTGGCGGCGACATCCTTAGCGCCAACGTCATAAGGCAGCAGATATGGCTCATACTGCTTATATCGCTCTTCATCGTGGTGTATATATCCAACCGATACAAGTGCCAGCAGGACCTTATACGCATCAGCAACCTTACCGAGCAGCTCAAGGATGCCAAGTATCGAGCCTTGTCGTCGAGCAGCGACCTTACACAGATGACACGCGAGAGCAAGGTGCTTGAGCAACTTAAGAATTGTCAGGACAGCACGCTGCAGATAGCAACACAGCCGCCATACATAATCACCGTTCCTAACACAGAAGCAAAATGAGCAAGTTTGACAGCAAAAAGGCAATACCAAGATTCAGCTTTATTGCCATACTTATGACGCTGATAGCTGTCGCCGTGCTGGGCAAGACCCTGTACATCATGACAGCCAAGCACGACTTCTGGATGCAGGTGGCCGACCGTGTGAAGGTGGACAGCCTTAGCACACTACCGGTACGTGGCAACATCCTTAGCTGCGACGGACAACTGATGGCGTCGTCGCTACCACAATACAAGCTGTTCGTCGACTTTAGAGCAATACACACTGCCGAGAAAGACTCGCTGTTTGAGGTTAAGCTCGACTCTATATGCGACGGACTGAACGCTATCTTCCCCGAGCGATCGGCTGCCGAGTTTAAGGCGCACCTGCTTGAGGGATTCCAAAAACAGAAAGCCCACTGGCCTATATGGTCGAGACGCGTGAACTACAGCACCTACTCGGAGGTTAAGCGTCTGCCTATATTCAACCTAAAGAAGAACAAAGGCGGATTCCATACCGAGGAGTTCAACGCCAGAAAGCAGGCTTACGGCTCGCTCGCACTTAGAACCATAGGCAAGATGTTCGGCGAGATAGACTCGGCACAATGCGGACTGGAGTTGTCGTACGACTCGCTGCTTAGAGGCGAGAAGGGCATAAGCCACGGCAAGAAGGTGCTCAACAAGTTTCTGTACCTTACCGACCGTGCGCCGGTGGACGGCGCCGACATCGTTACAACCATCGACGTGTCGATGCAGGACCTTGCCGAACGCGCCCTGCTTAACGAGCTGTACAAAATCAACGCCAACGTGGGTGTGGCTATCGTGATGGAGGTAAAGACCGGCGACGTCAAGGCTATAGTCAATATGACGAAGTGTGCCGACGGCTCGTATCACGAGATTAAGAACCACGCTGTGAGCGACCTGCTTGAGCCTGGCTCTGTATTCAAGACCGCATCTATAATGGTGGCGCTCGACGACGGCGTGGTAGACACCACCGCCTACGTAGACACCGGATGCGGCGTGTGGCCCATGTACGGCCGCGAGATGAAGGACCACAACTGGCGACGCGGCGGCTACGGTATGCTTAAGTTGCCGCAGACGTTGTGGGTTAGCTCCAACATCGGTGTGAGCCGCATCATCGACGACCACTACCACAACAATCCGGAGAAGTATGTGGAGGGCATCAGGCGCCTTGGTCTTGCCGACGACATGCACCTGCCTATACCTGGCTACTCGCCGGCGAGAATACGTATGCCTAAGAAAGACTCGAGAGGCAAGCAATACGTCAACTGGAGCAAGACCACCCTGCCGTGGATGAGCATTGGCTACGAGACGCAGGTGCCGCCTATATCTACCCTTACCTTCTACAACGCCATAGCCAACGGCGGCAAGATGATGCGCCCAAGGTTTGTCAAGGAGGTGCGCAAGAATGGTCAGGTGGTGGAGACATTCGCCCCAGTGGTGATGCGCGAGCAGATAGCCAAGCCAACAACCATAAAGAAGATAACGCACATCCTCGAGCAGGTGGTGAGCGTGGGTCTTGGCAAGAAGGCTGGTTCGCCCTCGTTCCTCGTTGCGGGCAAGACGGGTACAGCACAGATATCCAAGGGTGCGGCAGGCTACAAGAGCGGACAGATGAACTATCTGCTGTCGTTCGCTGGCTTCTTCCCAGCCTACGAGCCACGCTACAGCTGCATCGTCTGCATACAGAAGTCGGGTCTGCCGGCATCGGGTGGCGGCATGAGTGGCGTTGTGTTCCACGACATTGCCGAGGGCATCATGGCTCAGAGCCTGAAGCTTGAGGCCATTGACGCACGCGACTCGCTCTCGATACTGATACCGCAGGTTAAGAACGGCAACATCTTGGCTGCCGACTATATACTGAGCCACTTCGGTTTTGAGCCGCGAGTAGACTGGACCGGAACCTACGCCAACGGCAACCCAATATGGGGACGGGCTGTTGAGACCAACGGCAAGACCATCAGTCTGCAACGCGAACCGCTGGGCGAGCGCTCGCATATGCCCGACGTGCATGGCATGGGAGCACGCGACGCTGTGTACCTGATAGAGAGCCGAGGGCTGAAGGTTAAACTCCAGGGACGAGGCAAGGTGGTAGAACAGAGCATCAAGCCCGGAAGCAAGATAGCAAAAGGAATGACCTGTGTGCTGCGGTTGGCATAAGGCAACGCACGCACACTGGTCTATAAACAGATAAAAATATAATTCTAACAATAGAAATGAAACTTAAGGAATTGCTCAAAGACATCCCCGTGGTTGCTGTCGTAGGCAGCGAGGATATCGAAATCACTGGCGTGAACATCGACTCGCGCCGTATCAAGGAAGGTCATCTCTTCGTGGCAATGAAGGGTACCCAGGTAGACGGCCACAAGTTTGTGCCTAAGGCTGTGGAGCTGGGAGCAAAGGCTGTGCTCTGCGAGGATATGCCAGAGCAGAAGGCTGAGGGCGTGACATACGTCCAGGTGGAGTCGACAGAAGATGCTGTGGGCAAGGTTGCCACAACATTCCACGGCAACCCGTCGACCAAGCTGAAGCTTGTTGGCGTAACCGGAACCAACGGCAAGACCACTATCGCCACCTTATTATATAATATGTTTACGAAGATGGGCCACAAGTGCGGCTTGCTGTCTACCGTATGCAACTATATCGTCGACGAGGCTATACCCGCCGACCACACCACACCAGACCCAATAGAGCTTAACGCGCTGCTCGACCGCATGGTGCAGGCTGGATGCGAGTATGCCTTTATGGAGTGCTCGTCGCACGCTATAGCACAGAAGCGCATTGGCGGACTGACCTTTACGGGTGGCATCTTCACCAACCTTACACGCGACCACCTCGACTATCACAAGACATTCGAGAACTATCGCAACGCTAAAAAGGCGTTCTTCGACTCGCTGCCCAAGACAGCCTTTGCCATAACCAATGCCGACGACAAGAACGGCATGGTGATGGTGCAGAACACCAAGGCCACCGTCAAGACCTACTCTACACGCTCGGTAGCCGACTTCAAGGCGCGCATCATCGAGTGCCACTTCGAGGGTATGTACCTTGAGATGGACGGACACGAGGTTGGCGTACAGTTCATTGGCAAGTTCAACGTCAGCAACCTGCTCGCAGTATATGGCGCAGCCGTTATGCTTGGCAAGTCGCCGGAGGATGTGCTCGTCGTTATGAGCACCTTGCACAGCGTAAGCGGACGTCTTGAGCCGATACACTCGCCGGAGGGCTACACCGCCGTGGTAGACTATGCCCACACACCGGATGCCTTGGAGAATGTGCTCAACGCCATACACGAGGTGCTCGACGGCAAGGGTCACGTCATCACCGTATGCGGTGCCGGCGGCAACCGCGACAAGGGCAAGCGTCCGCTTATGGCACAGGAGGCTGTAAAGCAGAGCGACAAGGTGATTATAACCAGCGACAACCCACGTTTTGAGGAGCCACAGGACATCATCAACGATATGCTTGCCGGACTCAACGCGCAGCAGATGAAGAAGGTTATCTCCATCGTCGACCGCCGCGAGGCTATACGCACAGCCTGCATGATGGCGCAGAAGGGCGACGTTATTCTCATTGCCGGAAAGGGCCACGAGAACTATCAGGAGGTTAAGGGCGTTAAGCATCACTTCGACGACCACGAGGTTGTGAAGGAATGTTTTAAGAATTAAGAATTCGTAACTCCCAACTCGTAATTCGTAACTCCCAACTCGTAATTCGCAACTCGTAATTCGTAATTCAAGATGTTATACTATCTTTTCCGTTTCCTCGAGCAATACGGCATCTCCGGCTCCCACATGTGGGGCTACATATCGTTCCGCTCGTTGTTGGCACTCATCCTCTCGCTCGTTATCTCAGCTTGGTTCGGCGAGCGGTTCATCAAGTATCTCAAGAGTAAGCAAATCACCGAGACACAGCGCGATGCCAGCATCGACCCGTTCGGCGTAAAGAAAATAGGCGTGCCGTCGATGGGCGGCATCATCATCATCGTGGCAATACTTGTACCTGTGCTGCTGCTTGGACGTCTGCGCAACATTTACCTGTTGCTCATGATTGTCACAACAGTATGGTTGGGATTCCTCGGCGGTATGGACGACTTCATCAAGATATTCCGCCGCAACAAGGAAGGACTTAAGGGCAAGTACAAGATTGTGGGTCAGATAGGCATCGGCCTGATTGTGGGCCTTACCCTGTGGGCATCGCCCGACGTGAAGATGAACGAGAACCTTGCCTACGAAAAGCAGGGACACGAGATAGTGGTGAAGCACAGGGCAGAAGCACGCAAGTCGCTTAAAACCACCATACCCTTTGTCAAGGGCCACAACCTCGACTACTCGCGCATAACAAGCGTCTTTGGCGAGCACCGCGTGGCAGCCGGATGGATTCTCTTTGTCATCATGACCATATTCGTGGTGACTGCCGTCAGCAACGGCGCCAACCTCAACGACGGTATGGACGGCATGTGCGCAGGCAACTCTGCCATTATAGGTGTGGCATTGGGCATACTGGCGTATGTAAGCTCGCACATCGAGTATGCCAGCTACCTCAACATCATGTACATACCAGGGTCGGAGGAGCTGGTGGTGTTCATGTGTGCCTTCATCGGCGCGCTGATAGGCTTCCTGTGGTACAACGCATACCCGGCACAGGTGTTTATGGGCGACACTGGCTCGCTAACCATCGGCGGCATCATCGCCGTTACAGCCATCATCATACACAAGGAGCTTATGCTGCCTATATTGTGCGGCATCTTCTTCGTAGAGAGCCTCAGCGTTATACTGCAGGTATACTACTACAAGCTGGGCAAGCGACACGGCGTTAAGCAGCGCATCTTCAAGCGCACACCTATACACGACAACTTCCGCACACAGCAGTCGCAGCTCGACCCCGACTGCAAGTATCTCATAAAGAAGCCTAAGGGCGCCGTTCACGAGTCGAAGATTACTATCCGTTTCTGGATAACCACCATCATATTGGCGGCTCTCACAATAATAACACTAAAAATAAGATAACAAATGCCGCTCCCCATCGGGGAGCAGCCAACCTACAATAATATGAAGAAGATTGTTATACTCGGCGCCGGCGAGAGTGGTGCCGGAGCTGCCGTACTGGCAAAGAAGGAAGGTTTCGACGTGTTCGTAAGCGACATGTCGGCCATCAAAGACAAATACAAGAAGATGCTTGACGACCACGGCATAGAGTGGGAGGAAAAGCAGCACACCGAGGCCAAGATTCTCGCTGCCGACGAGATAATCAAGAGTCCCGGCATACCTAAGGAGGCCCCTATGGTGAAGAAGGCCATAGACAAGGACATACACATTATCAGCGAGATTGAGTTTGCCGGCCGCTACACCAACTCGAAGATGATTTGCATCACCGGCTCCAACGGCAAGACTACCACAACATCGCTGATATACCACATCTTCAAGACCGCGGGCTACGACGCCGGACTCGCCGGCAACATCGGACGCTCGCTCGCATTGCAGGTGGCTGAGGATCCGCACGAATACTATATCATTGAGCTTAGCTCGTTCCAGCTCGACAATATGTACGACTTCCATGCCAACATTGCCATCCTGCTGAACATAACACCCGACCACCTCGACCGCTACGACTACTGTATGCAGAACTACGTGGACGCCAAGATGCGCATCATACAGAACCAGACCGACAGCGACTCGTTCATCTACTGGAACGACGACCCCGTAATCAAGCGCGAACTGGAGAAGTATGACATCAAGGCTATACAGTACCCCTTCTCCGAGCTGAAGGAGAAAGGCTCCATTGGCTACATCGAGGAGGGCAGCTACAAGATAGAAAAACCCACTCCGTTCAACATGGAGCAGGAAGAGCTGTCGCTTACAGGCAAGCACAACATATACAACTCGCTTGCCGCCGGCATAGCAGGCAACATCACCGGCATAAAGAAGGACGTGATACGACAGAGCCTTAGCGACTTCCCCGGTGTAGAACACCGCCTGGAAAAGGTGTGCAAGGTGGGCGGCGTGCAGTACATCAACGACTCGAAAGCCACCAATGTGGACGCTTGCTGGTATGCCCTCGAGAGCATGAAGACACCTACCATCCTCATCATCGGAGGCAAGGACAAGGGCAACGACTACAACGAGATAAAGCAACTGGTGGAGCAGAAGTGCAAGGCGCTTGTGTTCCTCGGTGCCGACAACACCAAGCTGCACAACTTCTTCGACCCTATGGGCATAACCATACGCGACACCCACTCGATGAAGGACTGCGTGGCAGCATGCTATGAGCTTGCCCAACCGGGCGACACAGTGCTCCTTAGTCCGTGCTGTGCCAGCTTCGACCTGTTCAAGAACATGGAAGACCGCGGCGAGCAGTTTAAGACATTAGTTAGAAGTCTGTAACGACAAGAGATGATAAACAAGACATTAGGCAATATATTCAAGGGCGACAAGGTTATCTGGATGGTGTTCTTCTTCCTGTGCCTTATCAGCGTAATTGAGGTATATTCGGCTTCGGCACAGCTCACCTACCGTGCAAGCAGCTACATAGCACCTATGTTCAAGCACATCGGACTGCTGGCAATGGGTGTGCTCGCCACCGTGCTGACACTCAACGTAAAGTGCCGCTACTTCAAGCTGCTCACCACTCCGCTGCTCGTATTGTCGTTCGTCATGCTCATCTGCGTGTTCTTCGTGGGCGAGTCGACCAACGGCGCACAACGCTGGATGGGCATCGCAGGCATACAGTTTCAGCCCTCGGAGATAGCAAAGGGCGCCATGGTGCTTGCAACGGCACAGATATTGAGCAACCTGCAGACGGAGAACGGTGCCGACAAGAACGCCTTTAAGTACATACTGACGGTTGGCGCGTTCATCATACTGCCCATTATGTTTGAGAACCTGTCCACCGCCATGCTTCTGTGCATCGTCATATTCATGATGATGCTCATAGGACGTGTACCCATGCGCCAGCTTGGAAGGCTGCTCGGCTTCACCGTCCTTGGTGCCGCCTTATTGGTGGGAGCCGTATTGACATTGGGACACGACAACGCACAGAACCCACAAATGGAGGGCAAGCAGCTTACCGAACAGGTGAAGGCTGAGCCTAAGGAGAAGAGTACGGTGGAAAAGGTGTTCCACCGCTTCGACACGTGGAAGGCGCGCATAGACAAGTTCCTCGTGCACAAGGAGCTTACGCCCAAGGACATCGACCTCGACAAGGACGCCCAGGTGGCTCACGCCAACATTGCCATTGCCTCATCCAACATTGCAGGCAAGGGACCGGGCAACTCGGAGGAGTGCAACTTCATACCACAAGCCTACTCCGACTTTATCTTTGCCATCATCATCGAGGAGATGGGCATAGTGGGAGCCTTCGCTGTGGCGATGCTGTACATCATCCTCCTCTTCCGCACCGGGCGCATTGCGAGCCGATGCGAGAACAACTTCCCTGCCCTATTGGCTATTGGACTTGCCCTGCTGCTTGTCACCCAGGCACTGTTCAACATGTGCGTGGCAGTGGGTTTGGCACCGGTTACGGGTCAGCCGCTACCCCTCATAAGCAAGGGAGGTACGTCGAGCATCATCAACTGTATATACATTGGAGTGATATTGAGCATCAGCCGTTCGGCACAAAAAAAGCCTGAAATCATTGAGGAAACCAACATACCTCAGTCGGCAGCAACCGAAAAATAGCCAACGGGTTAATAAAAAAAGCACAATAATCCACAATGTCAGAAAAAATGATTAATTTTGTGAATTGAAAGATAAGGTCAACAAAACGCTATCAAATGGAAAATGAACTGAGAGTCATAGTCAGTGGCGGAGGTACCGGAGGTCACATATTCCCGGCAGTCTCAATAGCCAACGCAATAAAGTCAAAACGCCCCAATGCCAAGATACTGTTCGTAGGAGCAATAGGCAGAATGGAAATGCAGCGCGTACCGGCTGCAGGCTACGAAATCGTGGGTCTGCCCGTACGTGGATTCAAGCGTCCCTTGTGGTCGCTGTCCAACATTGGCGTGGCCTTAGACTTCTTCAAGAGCAAGCACATGGTGCGCAAGACCATCAAAGAGTTTGCCCCTGACGTTGCAGTGGGTGTGGGCGGATATGCCAGCGCAGCCACTCTTGATGCGGCAAACGCTATGGGCATACCCACGCTCATACAAGAGCAGAACTCGTATGCCGGCGTTACCAACAAGCACCTCGCGCCCAAAGCACGCAAGATATGCGTAGCCTACGAGGGCATGGAACGCTTCTTCCCAGCCGACCGCATCATCATCACCGGCAACCCCGTGCGCCAGAATCTTATCGAGACAAGCACCACACGAGAGGAAGCCATCAAGAGCTTGGGCCTCGACCCCAACAAGAAGACAATACTCTTAGTTGGCGGAAGCCTCGGAGCACGAACCATTAACGAGAGCGTGCTGCAGCATCTCGACCTCGTAGAGAAGAGCGGCGTGCAGTTTGTATGGCAGACAGGCAAGTACTATAGCGCCTCTGTTGCCGAGCAACTGAAGAACCACCACCAGCTGCCAATGCTCAAGGTGATGGACTTCATAAGCGACATGGGAGCCGCATACAAGGCTGCCGACCTCGTGATAAGCCGTGCCGGAGCAAGCTCCATCAGCGAGTTCTGCCTCATTGGCAAACCCGTTATACTCGTGCCTTCGCCCAATGTGGCTGAAGACCATCAGACAAAGAACGCCATGGCACTGGTAAACAAGAGCGCCGCTCTCTACGTCAAGGATGCCGAGGCACCAGCAACGCTGCTGAAACTCGCTGTAGACACAGTGAAGGACGACGAGCAACTGGCTCAACTGGCAGAAAACATAAAGAAACTTGGCAAGCCCAACTCAGCCGACATCATTGCCGACGAAGTGCTGAAGATTGCCGGAAAATAAAAACAACTACAAATGGAAATCAAAGATATCAAAGCTGTATACTTCGTCGGTGCTGGCGGCATCGGCATGAGCGCAATAGCCCGCTACTTCATCAGAAAAGGCATCGTGGTGGCCGGATACGACAAGACCCCATCGCAGCTGACACACCAGCTCGAGCGTGAGGGTATGCTTCTGCACTACGAAGAAAACCCCGAGGAGATTCCACACGCTTGCCGCAAGCCCGAATCGTGCCTCGTTATATACACACCGGCAATACCTGCCGAACACAAAGAGCTTGTGTATTTCCGCGAAAACGGATTCACTATAGAGAAGCGTGCCCAGGTGCTCGGCACACTTACACGCACACACAAGGGCCTATGTGTAGCCGGCACACACGGCAAGACAAGCACCTCGACAATGTGCGCGCACATCATGCACCAGAGCCACCTCGACTGCAACGCCTTCCTCGGAGGCATCTCGAAGAACTATGGCACCAACTATATACTCTCCGACCAAAGCGACTATGTCGTTATTGAGGCCGACGAGTTCGACCGTTCGTTCCACTGGCTGCGTCCATGGATGAGCGTCATCACAGCAACCGACCCCGACCACCTCGACATCTACGGCACAAAAGAGGCTTATCTCGAAAGCTTCCACCACTACACAACGCTGATACAGCCGGGCGGAGCACTCATCATACACAAAAACCTGGAGATGAAGGCCGAGTGCCAGGAGGGTGTTAAGGTATACGAATACAGCCTCAACGAGGGCGACTTCCATGCCGAAAACATCCGCATCGACAACGGCGAGATTACATTCGACTTTGTATCGCCTATCGAGAACGTCAAGAACGTAGAGCTTGGACAGCCCGTACCCATCAACATCGAGAACGGTGTGGCTGCCATGGCTATGGCACAGCTCAACGGATGCAACGCCGAGGAACTGCGCTACGGCATGAAGACATACAAAGGCGTTGACCGCCGATTCGACTTCAAGATAAAGAACGACAAGCACGTCTTGCTGTCCGACTATGCACACCACCCCAAGGAGATATACCAAAGCGCCAAGAGCATACGCGAGCTGTACAAGAACCGCCACATAACAGCTATCTTCCAGCCGCACCTCTACACACGCACACGCGACTTCTACAAGGACTTTGCCGACGCCCTCTCACAGCTCGACGAGGTTATTCTGTGCGACATCTACCCGGCACGCGAGCAGCCTATACCAGGCGTAACATCGCAGCTGATATACGACAACCTCAAGGAGGGTGTGCAGAAGAGCATGATTCACAAGGAAGACGTGCTCGACCTTGTAAAGAACCGCGACTTCGACGTGCTCGTGATACTCGGCGCCGGCGACCTCGACAACTACGTGCCGCAGATTGCCAAGATTATCGAGAGCAAGGAGAAGTAGGCAAGACATACAACATACAGTCAAGACTCATCAACTAAAATAAAACGCAAGACAAAGTGAAAACATCCTGGAGCAAAAGACTGTTCGTGGCAAGCGACATACTGATAGCAATATATCTGTTGCTTGCCTTCGTCTCTTTCGACAAGAAGGGCGACCCAAAGGCGCTGTGCTCCAAGGTGAACATCGACATCGCCGACAACGCCGCTGGAGGTTTCCTCGACGCCAAAGTGATAAAGGAGCGCTTGCAAAAGACGGGCTTCTACCCTATAGGCCGACAACTCAAAGACGTCGACACAAGAGGCATCGAGGAGATGTTGAGGCGAAGCCCGTTTGTCAAGACTGCCGAGTGCTACAAAACCGAGGGCGGATACGTATACATCAGCGTTACACAGCGAATGCCGGTGATACGCATCAAAGCCGACAACGGCGACGACTACTACGTAGACGACCACGACTGCATTATGCCGCGCTCAAGCTACACGAGCGACCTCATCATCGCAACGGGCTACATCAACCGCTGGTATGCCATCAACTACATATCGCCATTGGGCAAGGCCATAATGCAGAACGACGTCTGGAAAAATCTTATAGAGCAGATCAACATCACACCCAACCTCGGCGTTGAGCTTGTGCCACGCATCGGCGACCATATTGTCTACATCGGACAACTGCCCGAGATAACCGACAAGAGCAAGCACGACAAGGACATAGCCCAGTTTGTCGACAAGAAGATGACAAGGTTGGAGAAGTTCTACAAGTACGGACTGTCGCAAGTGGGCTGGAACAAATACTCGTATGTCAACATCGAGTTCGACAACCAGATAATATGCAAGCGTAAGGACCAACACGCCAATGCATACAAGCCACAACCCGTACAACCTGTCAATACGCCCGACACAACACCGGCACCAGCCGAAGACGGACCGTCAGAGGGCGAGACAAGCACCCCCGCAACAGAAAACCGAACTGGAACGGAGAGCAAAAAGACAGAAGCCAATAAGAAAGGTGGTACCGAGATGAAGAAGACCGACAACGCCAAGAAGGGCGCCAACGAGTCGAAAAAGACGGAGAACACCAATAAAAAGAAATCAAGTAACTAAGAAATTATACAACATCACATAAGAACGTATGGCAAAGGATTTTATAGTAGCTATTGAGCTGGGATCATCCAAAATCACCGGCATGGCTGGAAAAAAGAACCCCGACGGCAGCATAACCATCTTGGCTGCCGCATCAGAAGACTCCACCTCGTACATACGCAAAGGTGTAGTCTATAGCATCGACAAGACCACACAAGGACTGAGCAACATCATCAGCAAACTAAAGAACAGCCTTCAGGCTGATATTACCCAGGTATATGTAGGTATTGGCGGACAGAGCATACACAGCGTCAAGAACATGGTGATAAAGGATCTGCCCATGGACGCTATCGTGTCGCAAGGCATGGTGAACGAGCTTATGGACACCAACCGCAACATGACGTACCCCGACTACGAGATTCAGGACGCCATTACCGAAGAGTATAAGGTGGATTTGCAGTACCAGAACGACCCCGTAGGCATCCAGGCAAGCCGTCTTGAGGGCAACTTCCTCAACATCCTGTGGCGCCGCTCGTTCTACCGCAACCTCAACAAGAGCTTCGACAACGCCGGCATAGCCATCGCCGAGACCTATCTCGCTCCGCTGGTAATGGCCGACAACGTCCTAACCGAGTCAGAGAAGCGTGCCGGATGCGCCCTCGTCGACCTCGGTGCCGAGACCACAACCGTGTCGGTATACTACCGCGACAAGCTGCGCAGCATAGCCGTCATACCTATCGGCGGCGACAACATCACAAAGGACCTTGAGTCGTTGCAGATGGAAACCAACGAGGCTGAGCGCATGAAGCTTAAGTACGGCTCTGCCATAACAGACGTGGCAGACATCGACCCCACAGCAATACTGCCTATCGACAGCAACCGCTCGGTAGAGAGCCGCCGCTTTATAGAGGTGGTAGAGGCACGTACATTGGAGATTATAGAGAATGTAAAGAACTTCATACCAGCCGAATATAACGACAAGCTGCTCGGCGGCATCGTCATAACCGGTGGCGGAAGCAACATGACCAACATCGAGAAGGCATTCCGCGAGATTGTTGGTGTCGACAAGGTGCGTGTTGCCAAGTTTGTTACACTCAACATCAACTCTAAGGACTCGAAGCCAGAGCTGCGCCACGACGGCACTATGAACACCATCCTGAGCCTCGTGGCACGTGGCGACATGAACTGCGCCGGCAACCCATTCGGCAGCTCGCTGTTTGACAACCAGCAGTTCAACGCTGCCTTCACAAACAACGGCACACCAAGCGCAGCACCCAATGGCACAGCCACAACTACAGCCACACAGGCAGCAGCCACCACACCTCACGAGACAGAGGAGGAGCGCCGCCTGCGCGAAGAGAAGGAGCGCATAGCCAAGGAAGAAGCCGAACGCATCAAGCGCGAGGAAGAAGAGCGCAAGGCCAAGGAAGAGGAGGAGCGCAAGAAGAACTCGCCTATACACCGATTCTTAGGCTCACTCAAGCAATTCGGACGCTCGCTCGTAGAACCTGAAAACAACGAATAAAACAGATTAACACTATGCCAGACAATAATAATAATATGATGGTGGACTTCTGCACACCTGAAAAAGAAAACAATACGATTATTAAGGTAATCGGTGTTGGCGGCGGTGGCGGCAATGCCGTAAACCACATGTACCGTGAGGGCATACACGACGTGTCGTTTGTGCTCTGCAACACCGACAACCAAGCCCTTAACGATTCGCCTGTGCCTGTGCTCCTGCAGCTCGGCACCGAGGGTCTCGGAGCCGGCAACAAGCCTGCCAAGGCACGCCAGGCTGCCGAGGAGAGCCTTGACGCCATAAAGAATATGCTGTCGGACGGCACCAAGATGACCTTCATCACAGCCGGAATGGGCGGTGGTACCGGCACCGGTGCCGCCCCTGTGATAGCCCGTGTAAGCAAGGAATTGGGCATACTTACCGTTGGTATCGTCACTATCCCGTTCCGTTTTGAGGGCAAGCGCAAAATCGACCAGGCTCTCGACGGTGTAGAGGAGATGGCAAAGCACGTCGACGCGCTGCTCGTTATCAACAACGAGCGCCTGCGCAAGATATACCCCGACCTCACAGTGCTCGACGCATTCGGCAAGGCAGACGACACCCTCTCGGTTGCAGCAAAGTCTATCGCCGAGATCATCACCAACCACGGACTTATCAACCTCGACTTCAACGACGTTAAGACAGTGCTCAAGGACGGTGGCGTTGCCATCATGTCTACTGGCTACGGAGAGGGCGAAGGACGTGTCAAGCAAGCCATTGCCGACGCGCTCAACTCGCCGTTGCTCAACGACAACGACGTGTTCAACGCCAAGAAGATTCTTCTCAGCATCAACTTCTCGAAAGACTCCAACAACGACTCGCCCAACTCTGGCGGCTTGATGATGGAGGAGATGAACGAGGTGAACGACTTTATGGAGCAGTTCGGTTCCGACTTCGAGATAAAGTGGGGTATCGGTCTCGACCCCGACCTCGGCAACAAGGTCAAGGTTACGGTGCTCGCTACCGGTTTCGGCATCGAGAATGTTGACGGTATGAACAGCCATATCAAGAAGATTCAGCAGGAAGAGGACGACAAGCAGGTGGAGATAAGAATAAAGAACGACAACCGACGCATCCACTACTACGGCAACGACAAGGGCGGAACCGTTACAAAGCGTCGCCCGCACATCTTCCGTTTCTCTGCCGACGACCTCGACAACGAGGAGGTTATACTCACCGTCGACACAACACCTACATACAAGCGTACGTTGCAACAGCTCAACGAGCTGCGCCGTCGCATCGTAGACGAGAAAGAGACGGTAAAGCCTCGTGAGGAAGACGACAAAGTGAGCGGACTTATCTCGTTCGACGACAACTAATACAGGCAGCCCCTGTTAGCTAAACAACTGCATCAGAACAGGCAACGACTTCATCTCCGGAAAGCCCGGCTGATGAAGCCTGTAATACTGCAATACAACCTCTACAATGCGGTTGCGCTCGCTACGCGATAGCGAGAGCAACCGCATTGTTGTATAGTTAAGGCGCATAAGCAGCCTTATCTTGTCGGCCTCCTCGGGTTGAAGCACGTCCGCATGAGCCGGCATGCTGCCCGTAAAGCATCCCGAACGCATGTCAAACCACGCCTTGCCCAAGCCGCTGTCGAGGTTGGGATAGAAGCCCACAAAGCGCGAGAGATGCAGCATATATATAATGTGGAAATTGGCAAACCCACTGACACAGGCGTCCAGCCAGCGCACCGAATTCTCGACGAACAGGTACAACGGCTGGTTGGCTTGCTCCGAACGGGTGCAATAGCCGGTAAACTCTGCCACGAACATAGCTATAAGCAGCTTGAAGGCGTCGAACGGGATAGACACAAACGGACACGCAACCGTGGCCTCCTTGATGCGCTGAAGCTTGAGCGAAGGACGATAGTCGAACTCAATGGCAAGGATAGTCAGCGGCTGGAACAATTGCTTCTTCACCCCCGACCGTGATGTACGGGGTATGCGCTGCATAAACGACACGCGTCCATGCAGCTCCGTAAACATGTCAACAATAATCTGCGACTCACCGTATTTCAATGAGTTAAGCACTATAGCATTGGTTTTTACAAGCATTTTAGCCGGTTTTATTGGTTCACAAGGCAAAATTACTGAAAATTACATCATTTCATTAAAAAATCTCCATTAAAATTTGGTTGGTCTAAAATAAAGTCGTACCTTTGCATCCGCTTAAACCAAGCACCATTGGTCCCTTCGTCTATCGGTTAGGACGAGAGATTTTCATTCTCTAAAGAGGAGTTCGACTCTCCTAGGGACTACAATAAAAAATAAAAAACTGAAAAAACAAGATGGCAAACCACAAATCATCACTTAAGAGAATCCGTCAGGACAAGGCTAAGGCTTTGCACAACAGATACTACGCAAAGACGATGCGCAATGCTGTCCGCAAGTTGCGCGCCATGACGGACAAGGAAGAGGCTGTAAAGCTCTATCCTTCTGTTCAGAAGATGCTGGACAAGTTGGCTAAGACTAACATCATCCACAAGAACAAGGCTGCAAACTTGAAGTCAAGCTTGTGCCTGCATATCAGCAAGCTCGCCTAAGCAAGTTTGTTGTCAAACCCATACGGAGGTCGTTAATCGAAAGATTAGCGACCTCTTTGCGTTTTATTTAGTTTATTCTCCGTATCTTTGCAGAAAACATCAACAATACAATGAACATAGAAACAACCCTCCAGAAGCTGCGCATCGAAGCTCTTAACGATATGCAGCAAGACACTATCGGGGCTGTGCTGCACAGCGACAAGGACGTCGTGGTGCTGGCTCCTACGGGCAGCGGCAAGACGCTTGCCTACCTCCTGCCTCTCGCTACCAAGCTCGACCCCACCCTCGACGAGGTTCAGGCGGTGGTTATTGTGCCGGGCAGAGAGCTCGCTATGCAGTCGAACGACGTCTTTAGACGTATGGGCACGGGCATGCGCTCCGAGTGTCTGTACGGCGGACGCCCCACAATGGACGAGCACCGCACCATCATGCGCACACGTCCGCAGGTGGTGTTCTGCACCCCGGGCCGCCTTAACGACCACATCGACAAGCTCAACTTCTCTGTAGACGCCGTGCGCTGGCTCGTCATCGACGAGTTTGACAAGTGTCTGCGCATGGGCTTCCGTGCCGAGATGCAGAAGGCATTGGAGAGCTTGCCCAACGTTGAGCGCCGCCTCCTGCTGTCGGCTACGGATGCCGAGGAGATGCCCGCCTTTGTGCGCATGGGCCGCACACAGCGCATCGACTACCGCATAGACGAGGAGCAGACCCCCGACCGCATTGGTCTGTACACCGTCAAGTCGCCCGAAAAGGACAAGATTGACACGCTTATGCGTATGATTTACGCCTTCGGCAACGAGCAAACCATTGTCTTCATGAACTACCGCGACGGCGTGGAGCGCGTCGGCAAGTATCTTGCCGAAAAGGGCGTGGCTGTGAGCTGTCTGCACGGCGGACTCGACCAGGACCAGCGCGAGGAGGCAGTATACCGCTTTGCCAACCAGTCGGTCAACGTACTTGTGGGTACCGACCTTGCCGCACGTGGCTTGGACATCCCCGAGGTGAACAACGTTATACACTACAACCTGCCCGTTGGCGAGGACGAGTATATCCACCGTGTGGGCCGTACGGGCCGTTGGGAGGCTACGGGTCGTGCTTTTATGATTATAGGTCCGGAGGAGACGCTGCCCGAATATGTCAAGGAGAATACAGAGGAGTTTATCGTTCCGGATGCTCCGGCTTGTCCACCGGTGCCGCGCATGACGACATTGTACATCGGAAAGGGTAAGAAGGACAAGATTTCGAAGGGCGATATCCTTGGCTTCCTTTGCAAGACGTGCTCGCTTAAGGGTTCGGACATCGGCCGTATCGACGTGTACGAGCGCTATGCCTACGTAGCAGTGGCGCGCGGTGTGGCTCGCAGCGTTATAAAGTTGGCGGCTGGAGCGAAGATTAAGGGAATGAAAACAAAGGTTGAGGAAGTACGCAATTAGTGTTGCGTGGTATCTCATTTGAGTTTGGACAAAAAGGTTGGCGTCCTAATGTTCGTGTAATGCACGTATAATTTATGGTTCGTTAATGGACGTATAATTTATGGTAATTACACGATAAAACATTAACGCACATTACACGATAAAACATTATACGTCCATTACACGAACATTAGGACCCCACCCTCATTTTATCTTAAACCTCGCCGAGCAAGCGAGGTTTAAGACATGCGAGCTGCTTTAGCCCTCGCGATGATCGCTTATAGCCTGCTTGATAAGGCCCTCAAGCTCTTCCATAAGCTCGGGATTGTCCTTCAACAGCGACTTGGTAGCGTCGCGTCCCTGTGCCAGCTTAGAGCCGTTGTAGCTGTACCAAGAGCCCGACTTCTGTATGATGTTGTACTCAACACCAAGGTCTACAATCTCGCCAACCTTTGAGATGCCCTCTCCGAACATAATCTCGAACTCGGTCTTACGGAACGGAGGAGCCACCTTGTTCTTGATAACCTTGACACGTACCAGGTTGCCAATGATCTGGTCGCCGTCCTTAATGCCCGTAACCTTGCGTATGTCGAGACGCACCGAAGAGTAGAACTTCAGGGCGTTGCCACCAGTTGTGGTCTCAGGATTGCCAAACATAATGCCAATCTTCTCACGCAACTGGTTGATGAAGATACATGTAGTGTTGGTCTTCGAGATGGTGCTGGTGAGCTTGCGCAAAGCCTGCGACATAAGACGAGCCTGCAGGCCCACCTTGTTGTCGCCCATATCGCCCTCAATCTCGGCCTTAGGTGTAAGCGCCGCAACCGAGTCGATAACGATGATGTCGATAGCCGAAGAGCGTATAAGCTGGTCGGCTATCTCAAGAGCCTGCTCGCCGTTGTCGGGCTGCGATATCCAGAGGTTGTCTACATCCACACCAAGCTTGGCTGCATAGAAGCGGTCGAAAGCATGCTCGGCGTCGATGAAGGCAGCTATACCGCCAGCCTTCTGCGACTCGGCAATGGCATGTATGGCAAGAGTGGTCTTACCCGACGACTCCGGACCATATATCTCTATGATGCGGCCCTTAGGATAGCCGCCTACACCGAGAGCCGCATCGAGGCCGATACTGCCCGTCGGTATTACCTCGACATTCTCTACCTGCTCGTCGCCGAGCTTCATGATAGAGCCTTTGCCGAAGTCTTTTTCTATCTTGGACATCGCTGCCTGGAGAGCCTTGAGCTTGCCCTCCTGTGCCAGCGACATTTCTTCAGTCTTTGCCATAAATGGAATTTTTGAGTTTTGAATTTTGAGTTTTGAGTTTTAAATTACAGTTCCAGGTCGCCGCCGAATATCTCGTGCCAAGGCAAACCCTGCTTGTTGAGCTGCTCCATGAATGGATCTGGATCAAACTCCTCAACGTTCCATACGCCCGGCTTGCGCCACAGACCCTTGAAGAACATCATTGCACCAATCATTGCAGGCACACCGGTGGTGTAGCTTACGCCCTGCATGCCAGTCTCCTTGTATGCAGCCTCGTGCGAGCAGTTGTTGTATACGTAGTAGGTCTGTTCCTTGCCGTCCTTCAAGCCACGGATACGGCAGCCTATAGAGGTCTGTCCGTCGTAGTTCTCGCCAAGGTCCTGCGGGTTAGGCAGCACAGCCTTGAGGAACTGCAGAGGCACGATGTTCACCTTAACCTTCTTTGTTGGGTCGTCGGTAAGCGGAGCCTCGTATGTAATCTCGTCGATGCGCGACATGCCGAGGTTCTGTATGCAGTCGAGATATGTAAGATACTGCTGGCCGAAGGTCATCCAGAAGCGGGCGCGCTTGATGGTAGGATAGTTCTTTACAAGACTCTCAATCTCCTCGTGGTGCAGCAGGTAGCTCTCCTTCGGACCTACCTCAGGGTATGTAAGAGGCTTGTGTATCTCGAGCGGAGCAGTCTCCACCCACTTGCCGTCTTCCCAGTAAAGACCCTTCTGTGTAATCTCGCGTATATTGATTTCTGGGTTGAAGTTTGTGGCAAAAGCCTTGTGGTGGTTGCCGGCATTGCAGTCGACGATGTCAAGATACTGTATCTCGTCGAAGTGGTGCTTGGCAGCGTATGCGGTAAAGATGCTTGTAACACCCGGGTCGAAACCGCAACCAAGAATAGCTGTAAGGCCTGCATCCTCGAAGCGCTTCTTGTAAGCCCACTGCCAAGAGTACTCGAAGTGAGCCTCATCCTTAGGCTCGTAGTTGGCGGTGTCGAGATAAGAGCATCCGCAAGCAAGACAAGCCTCCATGATGGTAAGGTCCTGGTAAGGCAGAGCGAGGTTGATAACCAGCTCTGGCTTGTAGTCGTTGAAGAGAGCCTTGAGCTGCTCCACGTCATCGGCGTCTACCTGTGCTGTCTTGATGTTAGGGTTGCCAATGGCCTCTACAATCTTGTCGCACTTTGCCTTGGTGCGGCTTGCAATCATAAAGTCGGTGAAAACGTCAGCATTCTGTGCAATCTTGAACGCTGCAACGGTAGCAACGCCACCGGCACCAATCATTAATACTTTTCCCATTGTTGTTTCTTTTGTTATAGTTGTTAATATATTCTTTTCGTTTTACTTGCCTACTTAAGCTCCTCGCCACGTATTCCGAGGGCGCTCATCAGTGAGAACCCGAGTATTTCCTGCTTAAAGTTTCCACCGTCCATAGGCTGCATGGCAAATAGCGTAACGCGCTTCTCCTCGTCGTCGATGTCGCGCAGAGCATGGCGCAAGGCATCCCACAGTGGCTTGTGCTCGGCGTTGGGCACAGCCATTACACGGTGCACATCCTTGTGGTTTACCACGGTTTGGAGGATGTCGAGGAAGAAGTCGTCGTGCTTTACCACCTCCTCAACGGGATAAGAGCTTATTATGAACTCGCCCAGCGAGTCCTTGAAAGCCATAGCGTTGAGGTTGCTCTCGTAAGAGCCGGGGTTGAAGTTGTCGAGCTGCTGCTTGTCCTTGGAGTGGATAAAGATAACCTGCGTCTCGCCGTCAGAGTCGCGTCCTTCGCGCATTCCGCCGTCAAGAGCGATGCAGTCTATCCATCGTGCCGTGTCAGCCTTGTTGATGCGGCGTCCAAGCATACGCTCAAAATTAACCGTAAGGTCGAAAGCCACCGAGTCGACATAGTCGCCGTCCACCAGTATAACGTTTCGGCTCCACTTGGTATTGTTAAATTCTTGTATGTCCATTATTATCGTTTCCGGTTGAACTTGTTTTTGTTTTTATCTGCCATCTGCAACCTTTCGGTGTTTTTGCGGCGTAATGCGCTAAGCCACAATCAGTTGGAAAGGTTGCAGATGGGTTGCAGATAACCTTTCATCTGCAACCCATCTGCAACCGCCATAACACACACATTATCAATGCGTTGCAACGTTTTTAGCCTCAAAATTGCAGATGGCAGATGAAAAAATAAAGATAAATTACATTGCAATAGAGCCTTGGTTGGCTCGTCACTAAGGCTTAATTGGTAGGCCATTAAGGCTTAATTGGCCTGTCATTAAGCCTTAATTGGTCGGTCATTAAGCCTTAATTGGTCGGTCAGTAAGCCTTAGTTGGCAGGTCATTAAGCCTTAGTTGGAATGTAATTTATCCTTTTGTACAATCGGCTACAGCCTACTCGAAGTAGTAGAGGAATGTCGCGATGCCGGTGAGCGCCTTCTTAGGCGACTCCTTAATCTCGATGGCAAACTTAATCTGCACCTTTGCAATGCCGCGGAGGTTCTCTATAGAGTAGAGGTCGGCAACGAGACGAACGTGCTCGCCAGCCTTTACAGCCTGGCCGAACTTCATCTTGTCCATGCCGTAGTTCACCATCATCTTGAGGTTCTTAACCTCGATAATCTGGTTCCACAGATAAGGCAGCATAGAGAGTGTGAGGTAGCCGTGTGCTATGGTCGACTTGAAGGGGCTTTCAACGGCTGCGCGCTCTGTGTCCACATGAATCCACTGGTGGTCGAGTGTGGCGTCGGCAAAGAGGTTGATGCGCTCCTGCGAGAGCTCAACATAGTCGGAAACACCAATGTTCTTGCCAAGAAGAGCGGCAAACTCGTGATAACTGTTAATGATTACTTTTTCCATTTTTGCTTATTATTGTATTTCTTTTTCTTGCCATTAATCTCCGTCCGGAGCATAAAGGAAGTTGTGCAGCGGGTCTGGATACTCGAATATCTCGCCCTCACGGAAGAAGCGCTTCATCTCTATCTCGGCAGTCTCAACCGAGTCGGAAGCGTGTATGATATTCTCCTGGCCGCTCATCGAGTAGTCGCCGCGTATGGTTCCAGGTGCCGCCTTGCGTCCGTTTGTGGCGCCCACGATGTTGCGCACAACGGTTACGGCGCTGTTGCCCTCAACACACATAGCCACTACGGGTGCCGACTTCATCGAGGCTGTGAGCCACGGAAAGAAAGGACGGTCGACGAGGTGAGCATAGTGCTCGTTGAGGATGGCATCGTCCAGCTGCATCATCTTAAGGCCCACAATGCGCAAGCCCTTGCGCTCAAGACGGTTGATAACTTCGCCTATGAGACGGCGCTGTACGGTACATGGTTTGAGAAGAATAAGAGTCTTTTCCATATTGGTATAGTTTTGTTTATAGCTTTGTTATGCTTTGTTTATTGCAAAGATAGCTATTTTATATTTATTTTTGATGTTTTACGCTTAAAAATAAGTAATTTTGCACATTATGAATAATACAACAATACACGATTACGAAATAATGGCACCGGTAGGCTCACGCGAAAGCTTGCAGGCTGCTATACAGGCAGGTGCCGACAGTATCTACTTTGGTGTGGAGCAGCTCAATATGCGCTCCCACTCTGCCAACCACTTCACCATCGACGACCTTCGCGAGATAGCCGCTACCTGCACCGAGCACGGCATGAAGAGCTACCTCACGGTGAACACCATCATCTACGATGAGGACGTGGAGCTTATGCACCAGATTGTCGACGCTGCCAAGGAGGCCAACATTTCGGCTGTCATTGCCAGCGACGTGGCTGTTATGACCTACTGCCGCGAGGTGGGCGTGGAGGTGCATCTCTCTACCCAGCTCAACATCAGTAACGCCGAGGCGCTTAAGTTCTACGCCCAGTTTGCCGACGTTGTGGTGCTTGCCCGCGAGCTCAACATGGACCAGGTGGCTTACATCTTCGAGCAGATAGAGAGCCAGCACATCTGCGGACCTAAGGGCGAGCTTATCCGTATCGAGATGTTCTGCCACGGCGCGTTGTGCATGGCGGTAAGCGGCAAGTGCTATATGAGCCTTATGAACACCGGACGCTCGGCCAACCGTGGCGAGTGCATGCAGATATGCCGCCGCTCGTACACCGTAACCGACAACGAGACGGGATGCCAGCTGGAGGTAGACAACAAGTACATTATGTCGCCAAAGGACCTCAAGACCCTGCGCTTCATCGACCGCATGATGAAGAGCGGCGTGCGCGTGTTCAAGATTGAGGGCCGTGCACGCGGACCAGAGTATGTGTACAACGTGGTTAAGTGCTACAAGGAGGCCATCGCCTCGGTGCTTGAAGGCACCTTCAGCGAGGAGAAGAAGGACCAGTGGGACGAGCGTCTTGCCACCGTCTTCAACCGCGGTTTCTGGGACGGCTACTACCAGGGACAGACCCTTGGCGAGTGGAACAGCAACTATGGCTCTAACGCTACCGAGAAGAAGGTGTACGTGGGCCGTGGCGTAAAGTACTTCTCTAAGCTCGGCGTGGCTGAGTTTACATGCGAGGCTTGCGAGTTCTCGGTAGGCGACAAGCTGCTTATCACCGGTCCTACAACGGGTGTTATGTATGTGGATGTGGACGAGATTAGATACGACCTCAATCCGGTGCAGACAGCGCACAAGGGTCAGCACGTGTCGTTCCGTGTACCGGGCAAGATTCGCCCAAGCGACAAGCTTTTCAAATTGGAGAAGGTTAATAAAAAACAGATATGACAATCAACGAAGCACAAGACGAAGTTATTGAGCAGTTTCAAGACTTCACCGACTGGATGGACAAGTACCAGTTGCTAATCGACCTCGGCGGCGAACTGGAACCGCTTGACGCAAAGTATAAGACCGAACAGAACCTTATAGACGGCTGCCAGAGCCGTGTGTGGGTGCAATGCGATATGACCGACGACGGACTGTTAGTGTTCACTGCCGACAGCGACGCGCTTATCGTCAAGGGCATCATTGCCCTGCTAATCCAGGTTATAAGCGCACACACTCCGCGTGAGATACTCGATGCCGACCTCTACTTTATCGACCGCATCGGCTTGAAGGACCACCTCTCGCCCACCCGCTCTAACGGTTTGCTGGCTATGGTTAAGCAGATACGCATGTATGCGTTGGCATACGAGGCTAAAAAGAGTTAGGAATTACGAATTAAGAATTAAAAATTAGGATGAATAAGACTGTATTCTCGGTGTTCTTGGCATTGGCGGTGGCAGCTATTATATGCTCGTGCGCATCGTGCAAGAACGCATCCAAGTCCGCAACCGGCAACGAGCCCGACACCGTGGCGCTCGTCGGACCAACCTTCCTGGCCGACTCGGCATACGCCTTTGCTGCCAAGCAGTGCAGCTTCGGACCACGCACTATGAACTCGAAGGCACACGATTTGTGCGGCGAGTGGATTATGTCTAAGTTCAGCGAGTATGGCATGAAGGTGGAGACGCAGGATGCCGACCTTAAGGGTTGGGACGGAACAACGTTGCACTCGCGCAACATCATAGCACGTTTCCGCCCCGAACAAACCACACGTCTCTTGCTGTGCGCCCACTGGGACTGCCGTCCGTGGGCTGACAACGACCCCGACTCTACCAACTGGCGCAAGCCTGTAATGGGTGCCAACGATGCCGCAAGCGGCGTGGCTGTCATGCTGGAGCTGGCTCGTTTGATTAAGAACGACACCACACTGAATATCGGTGTCGACTTTGTTTGCTTCGATGCCGAGGACTATGGCTTGCCACAGTGGTCGGACTTGCAGACCGATGCCGACACTTGGGCGCTCGGCGCACAGCATTGGGCTACCAATCTGCCACAGGGCTACGAGGCTCGTTACGGCATACTGCTCGACATGGTGGGCGGCATGGGAGCCAAGTTCTACCAGGAGGGTGTATCCAAGCAATATGCCAACGAGATTGTGAACAAGATTTGGCGCACCGCCGCGCAGATAGGCTACGGCTCGTTCTTCCCTATGAAGGACGGCGGCATGATTACCGACGACCACGTTCCTGTGAACGAGAAGGCAGGCATCCCCTGTGTCGACATCATCGCCTTCTACCCCGACTGTCAGCAAAGCTCGTTCGGACCAACATGGCATACCGTCAACGACACTATGGAGCATATCGACCCCAACGTGCTTAAGGCTGTAGGACAGACGCTTGTGCAAGTTCTGTATACAGAGGAGTAAGCGTTGGAGGGAGACAAGCTTATATTGCAGTTTTATCGGTGAGAAATGTTTAGTGAGTGTATGGCAGGGCTTTAACAAAAACCAATAAAACCCCGCATATATTTTCCGAGTCTTCGACTTGCTTACATATAGATAAAGCCTTACGAGAGCAAGCTCTCGACAGCTTTATCTATATG